>Ga0157363_1002388_pt1 | contig 16536 bp, 23 predicted proteins | sample AttsexASBM1_FD_111477 | JGI IMG/M metagenome (GOLD analysis project Ga0157363, IMG submission 111477) | Fungus gardens microbial communities from leaf cutter ant in Ribeirão Preto, State of São Paulo, Brazil - Atta sexdens ASBM1 | ecosystem: Host-associated > Fungi > Mycelium > Unclassified ... | reverse complement strand
TTAGATTTTCACTATGAAATCGAAAATTTTTGTACGACATATCTGGCCTAGAAGACCAACGCATCGACGATGAGGAAGATGAAGTGGAAAGCGGACAACTCGGACGACATCTGGCAGCACATGGACGTAAGGAGAATGGATGACCATGCACGTTGCAATAACCGCAAATCAAAACTGCGCTTTTTTAATGTTAAAGATTCCCTCCTGCTTCCTTTTGCCCTCTACCACGACGTGGCGTACTTCTGGATTATGCTCCCAAGTCCTCCTCATCATCTCCTAGACGAAATTAAAGAGCTGACTGATCATCAAGTGCCACGTGTAGCTCCCAAGCGCACATGCTCAATCCACAGAGGAGGACACTGCTGTCTAGCAAGTCCACAGTTTCAGGATTTCATTGCAGGGTATACACCTGGATCGTCGTTTGTGGATCATCCTGAGCAACAGGATTCCAGTCCCAGTTCACTTGAACCTGTGTCTAAGATTGACACTGCTTCTACTTCGACGCCTGGATCGACGCTGGATGTATTGACGACTGCTACTGTGTCTAGTACAGAAGAAGCTGTTGTTTCGCCGGCTGTAGCACTAGCGACTACGGAATCAGCGTCATCGTCGTCATCGGCAGGAACGATGAGAACAAACCTGACTACACCCGATAGAAGCACTAAACCTATTTCTATCATGGTCACACGTCCATCTACTGATACCGCTTCCTCTTCTCTGTCCCCAGTATTACCTCCAACAAATCATTCTGCACCATCACTCGTCCTCCCACCTACATCCATACTCTCATACTCCCCGACACCCGTCAGCACTCTCGCATCTGCTTCTCATTCGTTACACGATTTACCATCTTCGTCTTCAATAGCAGCAGCAACAGCTTTCGCCAATCTGACACCCAAAGTTCGCCGTCGTACACTTGATACCTTTGCTGCAGACGAAAACGCTGCTCGGAGAGATTGGAAAGCTACCCATCCGCCTTACAAACCCGAATCGAGGCTCGTTGGTGGTGGTGCCGGGAATATTAGAAGGGTCCCCACGACTGGTGCTAATGGGATGGGTTCTTATGGTGTGGGACATACGAGTGTGGCAAGGTGGGGTAAGCTGATGGATGCTGCGAGGAATGAGGACGATGCCAGAGCTGTATTGAATTCTGCGTTGAATAATCAAGGGACAAGGCCTTCACCAGCGAGGAGGAAAATGGTGCAGATTTATGAACCCATCAAGTCTTCGCCTTTAGTACCAAAACCGCTGCCACCATCCTCACCCCCTCCGAAGGAATCGAAGCAAGATACGACGGCTGACCCATCTCCTCCTGTATCCTCAATGTCTCCAGTGTCGTTGTCGCCAGCGGCATCACTGTCAACAATTACAACTCAAAGTCACAATCAAACTCCCCCTTCCATTTTCGTCTCTTTCGCTGAGGTTGATTCTACTCCAGCTACTCAACAATCCCCATCTCTGCCTCCATCTTCCCCGACGTCTACGACGGTACTTCCAGAGCAGCCTCTCCAAGAAGTCACTGTAGCTGTCACGTCATCGGCACTGACACTTCCACCTGCCCCTGTTCCAACGCTACCCATTCAAACGCCACAAACTGCTTCTATTTTCCCACTGCCACTACCATCATCACCGCTCGCCGCACCACCTATACAAGGGTCTCCGCTGCCACTACAAGCAGTTCCGACCGCCTCGACGACGACAGAAGCCATACCTGCATCTACATCGCCTTCGTCTCCGATTGCGGCACCATCAGACACAACACTCCTGACGCTACCTGCCACAACGCTTCCAACACCAACAAATCATGTCCACCTCTCTCGTCGAACGTACACTCCTCCATCAAAACGTACTTCTCTTCTCTCTCGCCTCTTCTCCCCCTTTTCTTCTCCTCATCCCAATAGTAGTACTTCGTCACATTCGTCATCGGTATTCCAGCCTCCTACATTCACTTCTACCAAACATCCTCCATCATCCACTAGCGATACTGGAGGAGGAGGGTTGGGAAGAGATATAACAGGGACATTCGTTATCGACCCTCTACTTGTCTTGCCAAAAGGGTTGTTTCGAATGTTTAGTGATGATATGTTTCTTGGGTTATCATCTACGCCTACCCCTTCTTCTGAGTTTATCGGTAAAGGTCGTGGTGGGTTGAGTGATGGTGCAGGTGTTGAAAGTGTGGATGATAATGATACCGGAGGAAGGTTGAAATTGAAAAGGAGCCGATCCTTTGGTGGTGAAAAACTACCTACTTCCATTCTTAATCAAAGTGGCCAGGGTGCCTTTAGTCGTCATTATCATCATGGGGGAGTGAATGGGCGGAGTATAGCTGAGGCTAAAGGAAGAGGGGAGAAAGAGGAGGAGAGGAAGAACTTGAAGCTGGAAGTGGAGAACGGTGGAATGGATATTGACGTTCATATTATTCCTGCTATGACCACCAACACTGCTGAGGGAAAAAGGAAAAGGATACAAGGAATGGAGAGCGAGATACTGAAAAAGAGAACGACGATCGAGTTGATCTTGTTGTCTGCTACTGTCAACAGTCATGCTAGAGGGCGCGGACGAAGAGGGCAGCAAATGTCCGAGTTTCATTTGACCGCGAGGATTGTGAGTGTCAGCGATGTCCTAATCATTCGATATACTAATGATTTTCGATTATTGTAGCACGCGAAGGGTCCAAGACAACCTTTACATATAACAGCACGCACATATACTCCCCCTCCTCGTCTCTCTTCTTCCCACACAAATGAAATGGCTCTCACTGTTCTTTTGGGTGTGCCATCACAGCCGCCTAGTTCGAAAATCGCTGCCTCGCAATCATCTTCTTCGCCAGCTGTCCTTCATCTACCACCATCGCCACTATCACCACCGCCACCACCGCCACCATCCCCTCCTCTTCTTCCTTCGCCACCGCTTCCGCATCCACCCACACTACCTTTACCTTTTTCCGCAACAACTACACCATTGATAACAGTGCGCTCTGATCATCCACCATCCCCGACGTCTTCCACATACACCACAAACACCAATCAAACAGCTTACACAGCCCGAACGACGATTACGAGCACAGCGCCTACTCTTGCGACGAAGGGGGACACAGATGGAGGATCAATAGGATCAAAGAGGTCCGGGTCTACAGGCAGAAAATTGCACAGGAAAAGACCTTACCGGCACTCCAAGAGGGAGCCTACGCTTACACCGTACTATTATACTACGGCTGAGGAAGCAGCAGCAGCGGCTGCTGCAGGTAGTAGTAGTGGTGCAGGTGATGTGGGTAGTGTGGAGGTTGTCAGCGAAGGGGTGGACGGTGTAGGAAGGAGCGTAGGAGAGTGTATAGGTGCTCGAGGAGGGGGAGATGTGAGAGAGGAAGGTAGAGATTCAGAAGAAACGAGCGCACCACCTCACTATACTCGGACTCATCATTCTCCATCGGAGGCTGCAAATCATTTTCCATCTGATCCCTATGATGCCGTTAATCCGCCCGATTCTCAACTCACTCGCACTCCCAGCACATCACCTAAACTTCCAGTCTCAGCACCTATGCCAATATCAGCATCAGCGTTCCCTGACGACAACAAAGATTTGAAGAAATCCAATTCCGAAAAACAACAACGAAAGCCACCATTACCGGAATTGGACAACTCGAATCTTACATTATCCCTTCCACGGACATTTCATGGTCCATTAAGCATACATGTCCAAGCCGGAAATCTGGACGAACATATTGAGTTGTCGGATGCGTTGCAGAGGGAGTGTTTACTTGTTCGAGAGGGGGGCTGTGCCAGAGGGTTGTTTGTCGGTGATTTTAGGAAAAAGTTTGGTTTTGATTGGAGTAGTGGTCCGAGTGCGGATGGTGCGAACAGCGACGGTGAAGAAGACATTGAATGTGTTTGTGGTGTGGGAGAGGGGGGGAAGACGGATGTGGATGTGGGAAAAGGAGAGGAGAGGAAAGTGAAGAGAAGGCCTGCTGTTGAGTTTAGCACGACGACGAACACGACGGCGAACGTGACCCTACACTCTGACTCAGAAGTGTCGAATTTAATTTACACTATCCCTCAGACGACGACGACACTTCATGCACGCACGAAGTCCGATTCAAGATCCAACTCCCCGAATACTAATTCTACCCCCAGCCGTGTGCGATCACGATCTGCATCATCAACCTTACCGTTCCCAATCTCAGCCTCCTCCACCGACCGACCACATCGTCCAAGTTTCCTTGACGTCGATCCCGAACCCCTTATCCACAGAACAAACAATAGTGGCAGCAATGGCGGAGGACAAGTAGGATGGAAAACGACGAAAGTGCAAAATATGAATGGACGTGTTAGAGTGTTAAGTGAACACCAATCAATTATGAAGTCGCCTTTGCGGAATGGCCAGTCACAGACGCCGGCATGGGTTTTACCGAAGAATGAGTTATTTGTTAATAGGGATGATGCCGGTACTGTCAAGAAGTCAATAATGCTTGAGGGTGGGGATGAGGATATGCAAGTAAGGAGATTATTGACTGAGAAAAAGGTATTGAGTACTGGACGTGGGTGCGAGGATGATGGCCCCCCAACAAAGATGCGTGGAAATAGGGTGGGTGGTGGCACAGAGGACGATTCAAGTAGTGGTGGCGATGGCGGTGGCGGTAGTGGCATTGAGGATATCCGAAGGAGAAGAGCTAGTGCCCCTGTGACTCCTATGAGGACGACCAATGGAGAAACAAAGGGGAAATGTACATGTGGTGCTAGCAAAACTGTTGTTCACTCTACGAATGTCGACGGTCAAATGAGAAATAGTGGTGTCGATACCAGGAAAACTGGGAGACTGGAATGGATGGGTGATAAGATTGACATCTCAATTGGGAGAGGGAAGGTTAGATTATTGTATGACGACGAAAGCTATGATGTTTTTAGACGAAAGCTTTGCGTTGATGCAGCTGTGAAGGAGAAAAAGAGATGGTGGAAATTTGGGAAGGGTTTGAAGAATTCTTGAACAATTTGATTTTACTGTCTTTCGTTCTTGTATATTTTGGGACATCACTATCTCAGACTTTGCAGCACGAAATGGACTTTCTTGTTAATAAGCATGTGAAACAACCACAAGGGGTTAGTCTATGAGCACGAGCATGGGAATGTGGAACACAATAACAATTAATGGACACTTCGAGAGAAAAAAGCGTTCCAGAGGTAACTAACTTGCAACTAACTTGCTTCGATGGAAAAAAACACTCCGACGCTTTGGATTCTTCTTGTGGGTGATCCTGGAGTTGGAAAGGTCATTTGAACCTCAAAAACAAAATGTATCGTACATCTTAGCTGACTCTAACTGTCACGCTTTAGTCGTCTTTTCTCGATGCTTGCAAAGGAGATGTTGTTCACAGTATTATTCGGAATGACTACAATATCAAGAGCTATTCGGTTAAGCAGGGCAATCATGAAACAGAAGTTCAAATTGTACGTGGATAGTTTCATCCGCCATAAAGAACTTAGGAAACTGAATTATCGCTCTGGAATTGTTGGGTTTCTTAGTATGACTATCGAGGTCAGGATGGATCAATTTCAGTATAGTATCATAGGTAAAATGACATTTCTGCGGAGCAGGCTCTACGACCATGAAAACGGATTTTTGGGAATTTGACGGCATTTTGATCCTTTTCGATGTGAGAAGATGTGGTGCGTACTCGACTTTGGCCTGTATTTTAGTAAATTGAACGCTATCATAGAAACGTTTGTCAATGTAGGTCGATGGCTAAACGATTGTAGGATATATGGGCACCCGAGCATCGATAAATTAATCCTCGGCAATAAAAGTGACTCGAGCTCTTTGCAAATGGTCACACAAAGCAGCGCCAAGGCTTGTACGATACCTTCGTCATTCCATGCACTTCTTAATGGTATTCTCGATGAGTAGAACTACGCAGATAGGCTTCAGATTTCATACATGGAGACATCTGCGACCAAGAAGATCAATGTGGAGAAAGAAATACTACTTTTGGTAACTAAGATAATGAACAGGTGCGCATCACAAAATTTTGGGAACACTTCGATTCATTCCCTTGCTACACAAGAATTCGACCGGCCAATGACTCTGAGCCAGTAATAATTGCCGCTAAGCAGACCACCAAAGCGGATCTAGATGTGATACAACCAGAAACGGACTTGAGACTGCTTGGGACAGGTGGACTAGATTTGAGTGCAAAAAAGCTAAATCCCTCGGAAATAGTTGGAAAGATCCTCAAGGACCCACGAAAATATAAAGCACTAGATTCCACTGACTATCATGCTCAGACAACGCTAAATCTTTTGCAAAAGGTGCAGGATTTCACATATTTGGCACTCCTGTCACTCAATATCACCCTGTACTATAGATGCTGGATCACCAACTGATCACGGAGAACTTAAAGGGCTCAGTATTCGCTACAATTACACAAGTCTCGCTCAGAACTGGTTTGTATCCGGACATTTTAACACTTGAAAGAGTTCGTTTTGAAACTGAACCTATTGCATCGGGAGCATTTGGTGATACATTGAAAGGCTTCTTTGGACTCTATCCCATCTGTTTGAAGGTTGCTCGAGTCAGTCAAAGCAAGAACACCCGGGATCTGATTGCAGTACGTTCTGAGTTCGTAGAAACAATTATTCGCTGACTCTCTACCGTCACCCTGTGCAGACAATCTCGAAAGAAACACTCGCGCTTGGCTCATTAGAGCATCGGAATATCGTTCCGTTCTATGGAATTTTCAACATGAAAGATTCCATAGGGCGGATTGGTATTGCGACGCCGTGGATGCAGGATGGTACTATCGACGAATACTGTAAGTTGTATCCCGAGGTTCCAAGGCTTCCTCTTGTTCGTGGTATTTGTATTATTGACAAGTCATTCACGGCGCTCATGTGAGGTTTAGGTATATGATTTTCTGGAGGGTGTTCGCTATCTGCACTCGAAGTCAGTCATCCATGGTAATCTAAGAGCAGTCGGTCATCTCCTGAATATATCTTGTTCACTATTAATGTTAGAATTAGAGCAATGTCCTCATCACATCGGCTGGGTCAGCCTGTGTCGCGGACTTTGGCTTGTCCTCTTTGAAAACCAAGGTCATTGAGGCAGGAACGCCGTCGCAGGTGCCTTTCGAATGTAATGTGCGCTGGAAAGCACCTGAAATGATGGATGAACTCCCAGATGGCAGTTTGCCGTCCCCAACCTTTCAAAGCGATGCTTACTCCACGGCCTCTGTGATGTATGAAGTAGGCTGTTGTTTCTCTTCTGATGTCATCTGGTGTCGATTCTTTTTAGGTCCTGACTGGTCGTGTTCCCTTCTACGAGGTCAAGCACGAGATTACTGTCGTATCTAGGGTTATTCAGGGCATTCTGCCAACCCGACCCCCTAAACGACAGTATCTGGAACTGAACGACGTTATCTGGAATATCATGAATCAGTTGTGGCATAGCAATCCGGCTATGAGACCGAATGTTTCCCAGGCTCTCGCAAATTTACGCCAGATATCACCAGTACCACTGACTATGACAAGGCTATGGAATTTTATGCAGAATCCAAAGACAGAAGTGAACCAAAAGAAATACCTTAATCCTCAAGCATTCAGAGCTTTGATGAGAGATGAGAGCAACAATCTCTCAGAGGACGAATCTCAATATTTGATAAAACTCTATCTAGGCTGAACATTTTTCTATTGATTCTGTTCGTCGATAGAAATACAATTCGATCCTCGTTGGATATGTGATCAGGGTTACTATCTGTCTTGATATCACCTACTATACACTACAAACCTCGCTGTTGAAACAATAGCGCGACGAGTAAGACCTGAGGCTATTTACGAACAGTATGCACTATTTATACGCCTACTCAGAACAGTAAGATTATAAAGACACACCACATGCATTGCACAGTGCACAGAGTGATGGGAGCTGGAATCTGGGTATTGTGCGACATTAATTGATCCAGTAGTAATGACTTGTATTTAAAAAAATCAATACCCAAGGCTAAATACTGTCCCCTTGAATCTCATCCATACATAAGTCAAGCTTAATAAAATGAATCAAACCCTCTTCTATCCGACGGCACATACTTTCCACTAGAACTATATTTGTGCCGCATTCATTTTTGGCTGAAGAACGATATGAACCTGTAATTCACTCCCAGTACTGCTTTTTTCACTGGAGCCTTTTGCGGTTACTCAGTTTACCGCAAAGATTCTGGGTTCAAGAAGAATTAGATCTCCATCTTTAAACGTGCTGTACACACACACACACACTATACCAACGCTCCGGGTGGTGTTGAAAGATGTTGCTATGCGAGGAAGCAACTTAGTGCGTGTTCATACACCCTGATATGATTCCTTGAGCCGGAGATGAGTGAACAGACGACTAGATTATATAGCTAGTCCCCACAATATCTCCCCTCTGAACGGTGAGTGTTGACATTGCATTTTATTTTATCACCAAGATATAAATACTAGGACCATAAGGCATCCGCCATAGTTAAAACGTCATACATCTCCTTCACATCGTGTACTCGAACCATCATCGCGCCCTGCTGAACCGCACAGGCAACAGCAGATGCCGTAGCCCATACTCTTTCCTTCGGCAAAGTTTCACGCCCCTTTCCTGCTTTCAATAGGATGGAACCTATAAATGATTTACGAGAAGTGCCAATCATCGTAGGAAAGCCGGCCAAAGGATTTCTCCTCCTGGTATTTCCTCGATCAAGATATCAATATTAGAATACGGGGATACATGCGACACTGCATTTACCTTGTCCGATCTCCGTGTTTTCTACCACTTGACTCCCATTTCGAAGAAGCTCCAAGTTATCTACCACTGTCTTGCTGAACCCAATGCCAGGGTCAGCGATGACAAGCCATCGGCGGAATCCACCCTTGCCCTTGACAATGTGTTCCACCTTGTCTCCAAGTTCAACACGAACACCCTCGACTACCGCAGTGGTGCCATTTTTTTGGGCATATGTGTACGAAGAATAACATTTGTCCTGTCCCGCATCGCCTCGGGAGTGCATCAATACAATCGGAGTTGTATATTTCCTCCCGATCTGTTTCATTTTGTCCATGATAGAGAGCGCCTCTTCGTCCTGCTGCCATGATCCGGGAAAGGAGGATCTTGGTCCAGTGAACGCGTATACATCATTGATAACATTAGCACCAGCCAAAATGGCAGCTTCCGCGACTTCCCAGCGGAAGGTATCGACGCTGATTGGTATCATGCGAGCCGCTTCATTGGTACGTATAGCTTTGACGACTGGGGAAATACGCTCAATTTCTTCATTCACACTGACGAATGCAGCTCCGGGCCGTGTGGAATAACCACCGACGTCTATAATATCTGCGCCTGCGGCAACGGACTCTTCTAAGTAAGACAATGCAGTGGAAAGTGTGTTATGATCTGAACCGTCCGAAAAGGAGTCAGGCGTGACGTTAAGAGTTGCCATGATTCTGGTCTTTGGTTGGGGGTTGGATCTGAGCATTAGATTTCTAGGCGGTGGGTGAACCCAGTAAGTGAGAGTTGGTGGAGGTTTGGCATCATCCGTATCTACAGACGAAGGTATAAACGGAAGATTGGGAAAAGGGAGAACTTTAAGCATCGGGGCATCTGAATCATTTCGTGGGACCTTGTTGAGCAAGTATGAAACAGACCTTCCTAGGCCAGGATGAATATAACTTGGTATCATGCTAATTGGAGCTCCAGTATCAAAGGATGCCACAGCAGGGTAGTTCAATTTCACTCACTCATTGATAGGTCTCAGCACAAACTCGCGCTCCTGAAGACGCGGATGCGGGATTATAAGCTCGCCTGTCAGGTTTTCTGAAGAGGAGGGATGTGAAATAGCTGGTGTATGAAGAATAATATCGTCATAGAAGATAATGTCAAGGTCAATAATTCGAGGACCATTTCGTATCGTTGGCATCCTTCCCACTAGGTGCTCAATAACCTTGAGTAATCTGAGAAGCTGCGATGGTTCGAGATTTGTTTCTATCTTATGAAAACCCTCAGTAATGGTCAGACAACTGATGCAAAGATCAAATTACCATGCAAGCACCGTTGATGAAGGCAGGTTGGTCAGTGACATACATCGGTGCCGTTTCATAGAGGAAGCTAGTATCAACAATGGTCACATACGGTGATGGTACGAGGTCTGCCTCTGAGGTAAACCGACTTGGTTCTTCGAGCAAACGAAGAGCATATTCGATATTACAAAATCTATCTCCGATGTTTGACCCAAGCGCGAGCACAGCCGTGTGAGAATCTCGGAGACTTGTTCGTTGAAAGGGTAGGAAATCGTCATATGTTCGGGTTATCTCGATTTCGGGAGCAACCGCAAATACGAGAGCACAAGGTTTGGCAGCCGTGATAGTGACAGATGGCTTCAGTTCAGGACAAAATTCCTCCGAGAGACAAAGGAGTGTTTCCTGGGCGGTGTAACTCGTAAGGGATTCCAATGTCAGATATGAGCATTGTCTGATTCCCTGGATCAGATGAGATTATGTATAGCAAGATCCAGGAAATTCCACTCACTTTCCAAAGGGATCTAGTCAGATTCCTATAGTCTAAAGCGACTTGATCAAGAGGAAAGTTGGATGTTTCGATGGAGATATTAACCACGACCTCTTGCTCCTCGACGCGCTCGACGTCGTTGACCCCAACTATGGTAGGGCAGGTAAAATCGGTCACAAAATGGCGTACTCCAGAGATCATCCACTCCTCCTGTTCTCGAATAGACCAAATCTCTAGCCCCACGTTTTTGCAATGGAGGGGTCCTTTTAATTGAATGATTTTGATGTTAATGTCGACAGTTGTGACATCTGTCAGTGCTCTTTGCACTACTGTCAATGCACAAGACATGACATCTTCTATTGACCGATATGACTGATCCGATTTTTCGAGGACCAATCCCAGATCCTTGGAAATGCTAGAATAATTGAGAGTGAGATCGAGATTGTCGGTAACACTGCACGGAGCAACGTCATATGATATTTGAACAGAGACAGCAATGGGCTGTAGAGTTCCTCGTTCGCCTTCTGACGGCCATTGTGATCCAGAATTCAGAAAGATGTTCAGGAGACGGTCCTTGATGCGAATGCTGTCTTGAAGGGGAGTTTTCATGAAGAAGCTTGATCTCTTTTTCTCCCACGGTCATCACTACGAGAGAGACTCAGTATTCACTTTTCAAGAGTTGACAACTTCCTTTAGTGATACTCGACAGGAGACAGTGATGTAAGAAATCAGTTTGAGAAAATCAAACTGTATATTTATACCGCATTGCTCTTTATACTTCTTTCCCGAGAGGTTCAAATCACAAAGAATGCAGTGGTATCAAGAGCAAGGGATACTGAAATCTGAATGGATGCGACCACAAAGAGTGCTATGAGTTTAATCGCTGCAAGGATTCCACTACAATTCCTATGCCTTTTTTGACTGTCTCAATATCCTTAGGGTCTACTCGCTGAAGCAGTCTCCCCAATTTGTCTGGATGCCAACGCAATAACGAGCTCCGTATCCTATCCTTCTTCGTGTATCGGACGTTCCGAACAGTCAGACTTTCCAATAAGAAATCGTCAACACGTTGGGTTGTGAGGTCATCTATCTGGAATTCCTGTTCGCCAACCCGTTTTAGAGGCCATGGTATATCATTGAATTTGAGAAATGTTTGAGGGGTGAAATCTTCCGTTGCCGATTTGAGTCTGGATGACAATTCAGCCCATGCTTGTTCGTATGTATTCCAACGTTGTAATATCTGTGCTTCAATTTTCCGCAGCTTGAGCTCTTCTCGAATGGCGTTGGTACGCGTCCAGTCTCTCTGTCCTTTTGCGTCTCGAAGAACGCCCCCACTTTGAACCCAGTTTTCCTCTCCTTTTCGTGCTTCTTCCGCCTCTAACTCTCGGAGGCGTCGTACCTGGTCGTCCAGAGGATCCTCAGATGTTTTTTCTTCGGTTACATCACACTCATCGTGTTCAGTTTCGGACAATGTCGGCATCGTTTGATTGCAATTGCTCGGATATATACGGTCATAGTCATAAGGTATGCCAGAATTCGAGAAGAGAATGTATCCAAGACCGGGAATCCGTGGTGGTGGGCCTGGTGCAGGAGCTTGGGTATGTGGATTGCGAGGGGGAATATTAGCGAAAAGGGACATTCAGTGCTTAGTCTGTCCAAATGCATGATTATTTGAGCAATAGAAAGATCAATGCTACTGACCGGTATGGTTGAGGGGATAAAGCAACTAGTCACGTGCATGAATCAAATCCTCCATTGAATGATACTCGTTGACTCCCATGACAGTCTCAGACCAAGACATATCCACAGTACTGGCTCAGCTCCGCGAGCATGTTGCCTGCTGTCAATGATACAAGTCAATACAAGTCAATGATACAAGTCATATCTGATATGATGAGTCACTGCCGGTGGCGGTGCAGCTTAGTATAAAACATCTTACCTTCCCACAATTCATTTTCTGCCCAACCTTGCATGGAATCCACCGCACCTACGAGCTCAGTTTCAGTCAATGATGATTCAGTAACAACCTCTCAACCAACACAGAACACACGATCTACTCGACAGAATAAACCAAAATGGCGTCGGAAACAGCCCAAACATGAAAGTGGTATTGGCATCTCAAATTCACACTCGCAAAATAGCCGTGGCTCACCGATGGCTACGGAAATGGTAGATAGCCAAGTGGCTGTAAATGCTACTGGACGCCAGTCTCACCATCCTCCTCAGGCGCAGAAGCCTGCACCCGTGGGCCAGCCATCTGTCCAAGGTTCTTCAGCTGATCGTTCACTTGATACTGGTCCCTCATCTAGCGGTCGTGCTCAACACCGGCGGCGTCGGCCTCGCAAGCCATCCAACGTCTCTCCAGGAACCAATGACCCAGAGCGGTCAACTGTCTCTAACCAGAATACTGGTCCACCAGGAGGAAGCAACCGTCGAGTAAAGTCCCGTGGAAAGCTGACAGATAAGGATAAGGACAGTCCTTCTAACACGGTTTCGCCATCTAAACCTGCGGAAAAATACTACGTCAAGATGGAAACATCAGCCGTTGATGACCTCACTTCTCGATTGATCCGAGAACTCAGTTCCCCCCCCTATCCCGATTGTCCCATATGCTTCTCGTCAGTACACCGTGAGCAGCCTATCTGGTCTTGTTCTCCAATAATTCCTACTATCCTTCCTCACAATGCCGAGGGGCCACCCCAGTACTGTTGGACTACATTTCATCTCAAATGTATTCGGTCCTGGGCATCAAAGAGCGTTAAAGACATTGAGGATGCTTGGAGAGCTCGCGGAGAGGAAGGGAAAACTGGCGACTGGCGATGTCCTGGGTGCCAGGGGAAACGCGAGGATATACCAAAGATTTATAGGTATGTCATTCCGTATGTCTCTTGGGTGAAGCTCAGAACTCATGGGTTCCGTAGGTGCTTTTGTGGGTCAACTCCAGACCCTCAGCCTCCTCGTTTATCAACTCCTCACTCCTGTGGTGGACCATGTTCCCGCATACGCGAAAGTGGCTGCGGCCATCCATGCCCTCTCTCTTGCCATCCTGGTCCTTGTCCCCCCTGTCAAATCACTACTCGGCTCCCTTGTTACTGTCCTCGTCAGTCCATAATCGCATTCCGATGCGGGCTTGATCAAAACAGAGGAACGGGCAAGAATATGTCCTGTGGGAATATTTGCAGCCGAACACTACCTTGCGGTAAGCATACCTGCCAAAAGGTCTGTCACGAAGGTGGATGCGGCGATTGTTCAGTCCGCGAGGTTGCGCGATGTTGGTGTGGCAAATCGGAAAAAGAACTTGCATGCGGAGAAGGAGAAGCCCAAGAATTTACCATTGAAGGAGAGGTTCCTTGGGTTGGACGATATCCATGTGATCGAATTTGTGAAAGGTACGCTAACCTCATCGACATATTTTATCCTTCTTATGCTTTCTAGGAAATTTGATTGTGGTGTTCACACATGTCAAAAGCGGTGTCATCCACCCTCACACAAGCCAGCTCCCTGTCCCCGATCTTCAGCTAAAGTGACACATTGTCCTTGTGGAAAGTCGTCCATTGCGCCTTCGCTCAACTCAGATTTTAGCAATTATACATTTCCGGCTCGGGCGAGCTGCGTATCATCTATACCAACATGTAATAATGTCTGCGACAAACCTCATGCTCGATGTGGCCATCCTTGTAGAGCACAGTGCCATACTGGTTCTTGCCCCCCTTGTTCTGTGGAATTGACGCGTCCCTGCCGATGCGGTGTATCAACAAAGAGCATTCACTGTCATGAACTTTTTAAGGAGGATACCATCGAAGAAGTGGAAATATTGTGCAATAGGCCTTGCATGGCGCTTCGTGCATGTGGAAGACACGAATGTCGCCGACCTTGTTGTCCTTTGGCGTCCCTCGCATCTATTGGCGGGAAGAAAGGAAAGAAGCGAGCGGTGGAAGAACCTATATCTGGAATTGGCGAGGAGAGAGGAGGGTGGCATGAATGTGATCTCGTTTGCAGAAAAATGCTCTCATGTGGCAATCATCGGTGTGAAGAGCGAGATCATAAGGGCGCGTGCCCCCCGTGTTTGCGGAGTTCTTTCGAAGAGGTATTATCTTATTTTCTGCTCTTTCTGGGACTATCCTCATTTGTTTGTAAGATGGTATGCTTCTGTGGACGAACGGTTTATGATCCACCTATTCCATGTGGCGCCGTGATGCACTGTTCCTACTCCTGTTCACGTCCATCTCCACCGTGTGGTCATCCTCGTACCCCGCACGTCTGTCATGAAGATCCTTCATCTTGTCCTCCATGCGTTCATTTGACCACGAAACAATGTGCATGTGGAAAGAAAGCAATGCAGAACATTCGATGCTCTCTAGAAAGCGAGAAAATTTCATGTGGAACCACATGTGAAAAGCTCTTGGACTGCGGGTTCCACCGCTGCAAAAGATCATGCCACCCGGGTGAATGTGGAAAGTGCACAACGACATGTGGAAAGTTACGAAAGTCTTGGTACGTATCAAGGCGAGGCTGTCAGGATTTGACTTCTCATCGGGCTGCAGTCTCCCGGATCATCACCCTTGCCCACTGCCCTGCCATGCACCCTCGAGCTGTCTCGAAACTGAATCATGCCAAGCGTTGGTCACCATAACATGTTCATGTGGACGAATTAAGCAAACTATCCGCTGTGGCCGTTCTTCCTCCAATCCCAGCCCGGATCGTCTCAATCTGAAATGTACGGGTGAGTGCGCTGTGGAGAAGCGCAATGCACGGCTTGCTGAGGCATTCGGACTCAATTCCGCGAAGGATATCACCGGGCCTGCCTCGGCTGGATACGCGAGTCTAGTTAATACCGTCAATTATGCAGACGAGTTGACTAGATTCGCTAGAGTTTATCCAAAATTTTTGAGTATAGTGGAACAGACTTTAACGGAGTTCGTATCGTCCCAGAAGAAATCCCAAGTTCTGCCTCATATGCCTCCTGATAGAAGGAAATTTGTGCACGATGTACGTTATATTTTACCCTTCATGACCGCATGCTCATAATGAATCTCCCGTCTATGTCCAGCTCACTACATATTATAGAATTGACACTCAAATGGTTGACCAAGAGCCGCACAGGAGTGTTCAGCTTATCCGGCGCATTGATACCCGCCTCCCCTCTCCACTCCTTTCTGTGGTAGTCCAACAAGCTTCGACCACACCTGGTTTAGGAAAACTAGGCAACTTGCGAAATATGCGTTCGCCTTTAGCTACCGCAGCCTCCAGCAGTCTATCTTGGGGGCCTGTCTCAAAGCAGCCGCCCAGGCTTGGAATTTCCTCTGTGAATTCAAGTGGAAATGGGCACAGTTCAACTAGTTTGTCAGCTGTGGTTGTTCAACCTCAGGTTATGGCTAAAACATCGGGTTGGGGAAGTATCTCTAGTGTGAATGCCAGTCCAAGCGTTTCGCGGTCTCAGTCTACTAGTGGACCAGAATCTACGGCGAATGAACACCATGGGACGGTGGCCGGAGCCCCTGTATCGGATGAATCTGTTCCAGAGAATTGGGAGGATGATGTTTAATTTTAATGGATGTTCTATGTTTGGTGGATGTTTGCTATGTTTGGAATTTTGTAACAAGCAAGAATCTTGCTCACTCAAAGATGATAGCTTTATGAGGGAAAGTGGGGCCATAGAGTAGAGAGATGCATGTGTGATGGGGGTCGAGGTATAAGATGAGATGTAAGATGATGGATGGATCGTGGATCGTGATGCTAGCTTGTAGGTAACGACGCACGAGGAGGAAATATAAAATCACTTGTGTTAAACTACAACTGCTTCCCAGCCAGACTAAAATTCTTTGTCTGTATCTGGACATACTCTTATACATCTGCAGTTGTGTGAAAGAGAGATAGAATCCAACTCTCAGAAGCTATTTTGTCTATGAGTGTGTTCGCTGTGTGTTCGCTGTGATTCATCTGAAAGTGACTTTCCAACCTGAGTTTAAAATCGTTTGCATCTGCCAGTGTTCTCGTACTACTGGAGCACTACATAAGTACATA
>Ga0157363_1002387_pt1 | contig 16537 bp, 9 predicted proteins | sample AttsexASBM1_FD_111477 | JGI IMG/M metagenome (GOLD analysis project Ga0157363, IMG submission 111477) | Fungus gardens microbial communities from leaf cutter ant in Ribeirão Preto, State of São Paulo, Brazil - Atta sexdens ASBM1 | ecosystem: Host-associated > Fungi > Mycelium > Unclassified ... | reverse complement strand
GATTATTTTTGGCAACACTCTTGACGATGTCTTATATTGTTCATTTCATACGAATTCGTGAATTTTAATATCTTATTAATAATGGGTGATAAAAATTGCATTCGTGTGATAAGATTACAAAGTATTTGTAGATAAAAAAAATAATAAGTATCAACTAATTCAAGGTTCAAACGGGTACGTGTTCGCGATAACGACATGCCTTATCAACGATGCCTTATAACTTGGTCTCTTCATAAACGAGTAACTTTCTCGTGGTATGCCGTTAGAATTGTTGTAAAATTTACAGAGATACTTGCGAAACCGCAAATCCGAGCATTGACAAAACCAGAGTTATTCTACCGTGGAATACAAGTAAAATGTCCAATAAGAGTCTCGGCGCGGCGACGAGAAATGAGGTGAGGACGGCCTGGGTAACTCGGTTAACAGCTGCGAGCGGAAGGTCCCGGATGTGATCTTATTCGCGAATACGCGTGCAATTTGAATATATTGCATTAAGAAGATACTGAGACTTCCAACCATTTTGAATTTAAAATAAGACCAAACTACTAAGTATCACCAAAAGGGTGAAACGTTCGAATGATTTCTTCTTTTATACGGGGGACTATAATCACTCCTCAAGTATGCATCGCTCACGCGATGCATGATCGCGAGGATACGCGATGGAAACTCGCGGTGCTGTCTCGTGCTTGCGTCACCATCACCAGCGGTTTACTATAAGTGAAAGGGAATAGAAAATTTTTGCCAGCTAACATTTTTTTTATGGCGCTCTACGAATGCAAGATTTACGATTACGCGGTGCATAACGCGTTGCGACGCGAAATCAGTATGTGCGTACAGCAATCCGTTTGATTGTTGCCCCCGAACGAGATTGCTTTATCGTGGCATTGCTTACGGTGCAAATTATTACAGCAATATTCTCTTTCCTTCCCGCATAATTTGCATTTCGTTCCACGTACGAGTGGAAGTGTCTTGTTGGAGAATTAATTATCAAGCTTTAGCAGTTAAGTTTAACAGTTAAAAACTTGAAGAGAGAAAAATTTAGAAAGAAATTTTAAATAAATTCTACTTGAAAGATTGATATGAATGATGCAGAGTTTGATATTCGAAAGTCACAGGAAGCCTTGTAACGCATTTCAGATATTAAAGCTCGATGTCTGCATAAAAAGGAAGCCTTACGGCGATGATTGTTCTCGTACTGAAGAGAATTGTAAATGGCGTATATTACAGGATGTTTCACAAAGTATTGGAAAGAATTCACGAATTATGATGAATAGAAGCTATGGTCGCGAATTTTATAGCAGCACGAACAACTTGGGTTAAAATTAGATCGTTCAAATGGAAGCCCCGCCGGGAACGAATTGTCTTTCAAACGCACACTATCATAGCGTATATAATCGAAAGGTTAATATTACCACGTTACCGGAAAGTTGATGCGTTTTTTTTCATTATAGCTTGTCATATTATAGAGTCATTTGCCTTTGCATGTATGCGTGCGCTGACTCACTCGCCTGGCGTCATCCGTTAACTAGGAACATTGTGGATGTGACCACCATTTCTGAGTTGGATGGAACTTGTAGCGTATCCTTTAAGATACAGAGAGGCTACTCTTGGGCCGGTAGTCAGTTCTTATATTCAAGACAGATTAAATTCTGTCTGGAGATGTCACGGACTAATCAGAGGGCCACGTCTTAGCGTCTTGAAATAAGAACCGACTACGAATACCAACCTTAGAATACTTACAAGGAGTATCTTATTGTTAGTTTTAAAAACACTTTTAAATTATATTTTTAAATTATATTTTGTACATTAAAATTAAATCATAATATCGTAGCAAATCGATTCGTTTCAAATATACCTACCGGAATAATGTGATAATAGAGAGGAGTTTATTTTGTTTTAAAATAGTTTTCTAAAAACGAAAGAAGAAAATATAAAGGAAAAATATAACGAAATAAATTGTACAAAATGTAAGGAAGAAATATGCGTGCGCAGGAAGAACGTGAATAAATAAAATTAAAAGAGAAAAAGATACAGCTACGCTAAAGGTAAGAAGAAGCATTGAGAATATCAAAGAAAGAAGAAATAGCTAAGTATAATAAAAATATGTAATAGAAGGAAATTACATAAAAGAGGACGAGAAACCGTAAGATTTTGCCAAGATAAAATAATACTAATGCACAAATGATACGAATGCGAATGATACGAATTCATGATAATTTTTCTACGTGCCTGTTGTAAAATGTGCCATGTGGGAGGCTTACCGCTAGATTACTCTCGTGAAACTATGACTGTAGTTGGCTATACACAGTTATCCTCGGTCTATCTTGAATTCTTAGATAGCGTCGGCACGTCCTGCCGGTTACGGAAGTAAAAATCGTTTAGTGAACGCACTAAGTGCTGGTGGTCTTAGCCTTACAGTCAGTTACCACGTTTTGCCTGCGATTTAACCTTCTACACCTTTACTAGTACAACCTCAAATAATACACCGCGGCGTACACCGTGACATCCTTTTTCAGGAATAAAACGCAAGACTACACGGAGGTGAAGAAATTAGTACCGGTGGAGTGTACACTTTCTCTTTCCCACACAAAGTAGAAACTTGATCCTGCCTCATGAATCGATGGAGATTGGAAGAATCCTTTTCTTTAACAGGACATTAACTCCTTTAATGATGTTGACTCGCGTTTGTTGGACGGAGATACACCGCACGGATAAGGCAACATTGAAAAATAATCGTTTTTCTGGCGCAACGAAAATTTATGTGATATTAACAAAAAAGAAAATTTCATAAAAGTTGTACATAAAAAAATTTTACATGGCAAAACATAACGACAGTAATGACAAATTAACTTTCTCCAGGCAGTGGCAGTAGACAGTCTTACTCATCGTACAGAGCGTGTCGATAAATCATGATTAGATTGTATGCCGAAAGAGATTTCTCGATAGAGCCTTTCAACTTGGATTGAAAGAAACGGTAATAACAACGCTCTTCTGCGACTTCGTTGGAAGTATATGGGGCGTTCTCGACGAAAGAATTCGATCTTCTATATAACTAATATATGTAAACTGAAATGATAAATAAGAATTATTATGGTAGGTACGTACTACTTTTTAAAATAAAAATTTCCTTGAGCACATATAATTATTTTAATTATAATCACGCGCGGATTATTTTACTTCTAAAAAAACTTAAATAACTGTTCTCAGAACAAAATAAATTACCAGGTTTCGTTATCACAGAATATATTGAAATTTATTACAAAAAGTTTTACCTATAAATCTTTACAAAAATCACACGTTTTTGTATAATTTTTGCAATTTTTGCATTTTACGAACGAATAACGCGCGTATAAAAAAAATTGTGATCTCCATTTATCTGGAACACCTTGTAGAGAGCGTACTGTGGGATGATCTATTCTTCGAAACAATTTAAGCGATTCAGCAGCCAGCCGTTGGTCTTCGAATTGCTCGAAGGTACAGCCGCGCCCAAAGAGTTATCGGCTCGTTCGTCTCAGATTAATCTCCATTCTGTGGTATCGTCCCGATTTTTCGCTAGTCACGGTATATACCTCGTGATCTCTACAGTATTTTCCATCGATCGAAACCTATGCGGTTAGAATGCGAACGGTGGTGTACGAACAGTCATGCTCTAAAAACTAAAACGTGTACTTATGCAATGTAAAAGTTCTAACGTTATAAGCCAGGCAATATTTTGACAAGCGCACTGATATCGCGTTATATCGCGTGTATTAGATAATAGAACATATTTGCTGTGCTACTATTAATTTAATTCATCGAAGACTCGAGGTATTCGAGATACTAGCTTCAATTAAAATGTCTACATTATGTGACTTGTCTTACTGCCTTGATCTTATTCTCCGTTTTATCACGTAGAAAACTAATTTGTTCAGGTTTCCGCTTCGGCCTTACATTTTCCATTTCATCATGTAGAAATTCAATTAGGTTTCCTGCGATAATGATTGTTAATTTCGTAATGTGAGATAATATCGAGTTTGTTGAATTACTTAATACACAGATTCGCTCTAAACTTATCTACTTTTACTATCGCCGGCGCGAGTTCTCGCGTGATTCGACATGCCGTTTCACTCGTCATCCTCGACCAACAAGGACATTATCACTATCGTGCGACAGGCTTATGGATGTGTCTAGTATCGCGTGTCTTTGAAAGCCCGCATCTTGCATGACATTATCGTCATGCGTTACATTCGCCCGCGCAACCTGTTTCCTGTTGCATCGCGTAATATTTTCTACGGTGTCATTGTCACGAAGATACCGCAACAGAAAATATTTAATCGTAAGTGAAACTCGAGAGGAAAAGTGATCGGGTCGACCTTCCCATTGAATTTGTAACGCGATGAATTTTCTAAGCCGCAATATGCCAAGGTTATTGCTCCAGCGTCAACGTCGCGGCCTTCAACTTGAGATGAGCTGACGACAGTCTGACAAGTAGGATGGAAACCAGTCGAAGAGCTGGAAAAACCGGCCGCTTTTAATTTTCATCGTGGGGAAAAAAAAAAACTTCTTCAAGCATATTTCAACCATAAATGTATAAACGTGAGAAAATAATTTTCTCTTTATACGTATAATTCTGTTTATATAATTCAATGATACAACTCTGCTTTGCAATTTTTCACAGGTATTCCAACCTGCAGATTTTAATTCCGCGATCTCAATCGCAACGCGCGAGATTTTTTCCGTTTTTTTTTTTTGAAAGCTTATATCTCCGAATGGTATAAATCTTTGCTATGAAAAAATTGATGGGTTAGAGTTCTATGAATACATCTATCCGTTATTTATGCAAATAGAATAGATAAGCAGAATATTCTATGACTAGTAGCACGTTGCATGTTTCATTCCATGGCGTGAAACTATCGTGGTATCGTTGAATGTCAATAACTACCAGCAATCGGCATTCGTGGACCGCCACCGATGCAGCATCTCTCCATCTCGCTTACTTACGGCAGCTTGACATCATGCAGCTGTGTTTAACTATGAATTCAACTATAAATTACACCCTACCTTGGATAAGGCTGGTCGTGTTTCTCTTCTCAACGTATACGCGCACGCATGCATAGCGCAACTCGCTCTTTACTATTCTTTAATATCTGTCGCTAAACTTTCCCATGAAAGCTAAAGCGCACCCGCTGTTAAGATCTCTGCGAAACACGCGCGATAGATTTTATTCCCTTACGATCTCCTTAGCATACGTTTTGTCACGAGTCACACCATACTTGTTCCTTATCACATTCCACGCATACAGTCATATATACATTCCGCGTACTCGAGGCGGAATGTCGACGGAAAGTTGTTATCGATCTCTGTCAAGATATCGTTCATATTTCACTTATTTTCGTTTACTGTGAGAGGAAACGTTTACAATATTGATAAGTGGCAATATCTCTCTTTCTACAATGTATTTAGTTCTTCTAGTGAATAAATTGTTATATACATATATGTACATTATTTGAAAAACATGAAATGTAATTTACACGAAATGTCACGGATGTCTTAATACATAAAATTTTGCCGTACTCGGGATGTGAGTCTAAATTCAAAATGTACAGTGTGGCCTCTTGAACATGAATTATTAAATGTTTTACAATCATAATAAAATCATAAATATAATAATTAATAATAAATAAATAATTAAATTTTTATGCGAAACATCAAACGTTTTATATGAAAAATTAAATGCATAATTCTTGAATCAACATTGAATCAATCAATTGATATAAAAGTACATAGCGGATTCGATTACTTGCGCTAGTACAAAAATTACTTCAAAGTTATTTGATGACAGAAACCTAATAAATATTCAATGCGTTTCACATCATAAGCAATTAAAGTTACATAAATAACTGAAAAATTCTTGATAATAGTCTCGAATGAAATTCGATCTATAATGCGTGTAAGAAGTCTGTACGAGGCGTACCAGTGCAAATGATATTTTATTTTAAACATAAACACGTACATAAACATTTCGATCCTTTGTTTTGGATCATTAATATGAAAGTCGCATATTTTAACCTAAAATTGAAGAATATATAAATTGCGACGAAACATCAAATTGACTGATTTACTAAATAACAATAAATTCGCAGAAACATTATCTCAAGATATTTTAGAGTAACAAAGTTTTATATATAAAAAATCGTTTTATTTACATGTGATCACTGTGTTGAGCTGAATTAAAGCATTAAATTCTTGCGCATATTTTCTTGCTCTGAATATTTAACTATGTAGTGCAAATCAAAACAGGTGGAAATTAGTATCTATAAAATTTCTAAATTATCTAACTTACATTACACAAGATAGCTGTAAGATTAGGAATGATTAATTCATATTACACTAGTACACTTTCGTGTCATAGAACAATCATGATGTCTTGTAAGATATTAGAAATAAAAGTTGGCGGTGTCTCGCAATTTACAATTCGAATGTATTCCATTGTTCCCACGGAGACTGGGATATTCTAATAAGCAAAATAGCAAGATTTCTGCGAATAGAGTTGTCCAAGCTGAGCAGCTTGATTTATGCGTGCACGCACTTCGCATCCTGTCGGAGAGATATTCGCGCTTTCATAACGAGGCTGGTTCCTCACCAGTGGTCGTTGCGCTGCTCCTTTTGTTCGAATGAGAAATTGACAACGAGATGAGGCGACGTAAAAGGAAGAAGGAGAAAAAAAGTGTCGGTCGTACAGCGGGTAATCGTACGAAGAGTGTGCACTGCGTGAAAGCAAACTGCGATACGGACCTGCTCTCGGAACGACACGTCGTACTGCGAGATAAGTAGAACAATCACACATAATCATATGCAATCTATCAGAGAAAGTGGGCTAATATGGACCACGGTTAGTGGATGGAGGATATTCCAACGCTTTTGTCTCCTGAGGAAATTTCGAAGCGCGATCTGGAAGAGTACAAACGCGCACGCTAGGATACCAAGTGTTAACACGAAGTGGAGAGAGAAAGAAACATGAACCTGGACTTATCGGCCGGCTCGACAGCTTGACTCACTTCGCGGAAGTAATAAAGAATTTTAAATGTTTCTTTTGTACGTGCGCATTTAACCTTTACGTTCTGGTTGGCGTGCGCGCGGTGTCGGTTCATGTTTTTGCACATTACATGTTCCTAAGCCGCGCTTACTTTCCGCTGGCCCTCGCCGCATTATTAATCATCAACGGTGTCGTTAGATATAACTACTCATTTCGCGCATCTAGATAGCTTTATGTTTTCTAATATAGCTGCTGTGGATGTATAATTTAGACGAGATATTATGATTTATTAAAATCTGTAGGCATCGATTTCTCTCTGTTAATTTTTCTTTTTCTTTTTGGTTCAAAGATTATAATGGGTGTACGATAAATTACTAAATTTCTGTACGCAGGTACTTCAACGAGACATAGAGGCGCACGGGCGTATCGTCAGTTCGATTGTTAAATTGGGAGACAAAGTTTTCACGCAGCAGCAGCAGCAGCAGCAGCAGCAGCAGCAGCAGCAGCAACAAGAACAAGAACAGGAACAGCAGCAAGAGAAGAAGCAACAATCCTCGCAGCCTTTGCGTATAGTAAGATCATTGGAGCGACGTTGGCATCTTCTGTTTTTACGTGCCTTGGAGTGGCAGTGTCACATTGAGACCCTCGTATCTCATATAAGAAATAAGGTAACGGTTCTATTATTCGTCTCTTACCTTTCACGGAGGAATATCGCTATATCTTACTTGAGATGTAAAGAGTCGATGCGATTAAACGGCACACTTTACATGTGAACGAAGGTATTAAATTTTCCCATAGATGATTGACTTTTTATACAGACTTTGTGGTTTTTTTTAATTGAGAGTTGCAAAGTGCAAATATTATAAGCGAGAAAAGCGGGTAAAAGTGATTAAAATGTGTGTAAACAGAATATATATAAAATATGGAACGCTGTGCTCATTCCACCACTTTATATTAAACTCCGCAGGTATTTCATTCCGCTGTGCTGATCGTAGTAATTAAACTGAAACTTGTGGGAAAACGCGTCGGGCAATATCGATCGATGAACGAATGAGCGGTGTCAGGAAATAAAGGGTGGAGCCGAGTAATAATCTGTTAGTGGTTGCAATTGACGGAGATGCTTCACAATTGACGACCATTAAGAATAGTATATTGAGTGGCCATTTTGTTTTATTTGTGCTCGTAGAGAAAGAAAACTCTAAGCAAAACGATATTTTAAATCTCTTACCACAGACGTAGGCATTCCTCTCCTCTTTAACGAAATAAGATAACTTTCTTTCCATTAAATTGAATCATTTACGCATCAACAAACCAAGTATAGAAAAATTATTGGTAAAATGAAAATATCAATTTAAGATCAAATTAGTTTGATAAACGAATTTATAAGAGTTTATTAAATTTACATGAGATAAATAGAAAACTTATCTAATGTAAAAAAAGATATTTATATGTCGTAAAATAAATTCTTTTTACATATAATATTGAGCGAGCAACATCAACTATTAGAATTAATAGATAAAATATTAATTGGCGGATGTTATATACATTTTCTTGTATTCCGTAAACTTGCCTGCCATTGCAACTCTACCCTTATCCCTACCCTTATCCCTTGCCCTTTACCTGTTTAACTTGTAAAATGTTGTCGAGCGGTTTTCTTTTATACCCGCCTCAGGTATCCCGTCGAAGGCTTGAGATCCGGTCTTTGGACAGAGTAACTCAGTAATGCGTCAAACGTTCCATGGCCATAACCATAACTCTTTCTTTCTCTCTCTCATCAATTCCAACTGCGTCATATGACACAGTCAGTGCTGATAGTAAGCGATAACTTATTAAAACAAGATAAGTGTCGGTCTTCGTTCGCAGAAGCGTACATTCAACATTTCGGAACATAACAAGGTGCAGAGATATGGCGAACAATAACACAAAGTTTCGACGGAGTTACGTCGCTACCGTGATTATCGAGTAAAAAAGATTTCATATTTCAGAACGCCGTGCCTTACGGCTGCAGTAGCGACAGCGACGAGGAACCAGTAACGAAACAGCCCCGACTTAGCCGTGGACGATCGCGTGGCTCTGAAGCGGAATCGTCAGGACAGTCCGCTTGGTCGTCGCGTACCGAACGCGCCAAGCGCGCTGCTGGACGCCCAAGATCCGAGTACTGCGATCATCCAGTCTCAAATGAGAGGATCGACCAGTCCGACAGCGACGCCTTTTCCGAGAATCAATCCATCAGCGAAGGATCGTATTTCGAGGTACGTGAATTCATCGAATACAGAGCGACGAGAATTCGATTACGTTATTCCGATTGAGACCCACTATTTGCGAATTGAAACGATCCCCGTTACCGTGACTCCGTCGCATAGCGAGCAGCGAAGAAGTTGTATCGTTATGGAAATATTAAGAATCATGCCGAGGAATGAATCACGCGACTGACAGAAGTTATATTTGTCTCCCACAGTAGAACGTAGAGTAATCTGCGGAAGATAAGAGCGACTCAATCACGCAACGATAGCAGCGTAAAAAAAAAAAGTTCAGATATAAATTTATATCTGAAACGTATGAGTCTTCTTTGCAATATTGTTTATAAAATATCACATACAAAATATACACTCTTTTATGTTTTTATCTTGCATCTTCAGCAATTTTTCAAATAATTGCAAAAAAAACAGGAAGTGGTTTATGTAGTTGTTCCAAGAATCGACAACCGACGAGCTATTGTTCTTCATTCTGCTGTCGCGAAACACGACTATTACAAGTCATTGACCCGATTTTCAAGTGCTGCGCGAGATTCATGCGTAGAAATTATTAACTCTACTCTCTGAGGCGAGTACCGTAGGCATTTTTTCGATGCGAACGATAATGGGCGGATCTTACTGTAATTAATTATTGTCGTTGTACATTACTACGACAGATGGGAATTTTCATTAACGCTTAATGGACTTCGATAAGCACGTCCGAGCAAAGTACGTCTCGCAAATTGTTCTTCCTTTATGGAATCTCGCAACTGCAGGAGTTAAACTACATCTTTAGCTTTAATAAGAGATAAGAGAGCGTTGTTACTACCACTTTACGCCGCGTAGATTAGAGAAGAGCCGCGTATCCGAATGTGTTAAGTGGACTAAGCCTGGAAGGCCGCGAAGAAGAACGGCTTCTGTAAAACGAATCGGGTACGCACGTACAGTGAGAAGTCTGTACACGCCAGACGCCAGGCGATGATCCTGATAAAAAGTAGCGGTCGAATTTGTAACAAAAACCGTAACATTCGTGTCGGGCAGAGATCTTGCGAACGATCTTTCAAAGTAACTAGTGAAATCATAGATATCCATGCAAGTTATTTTCTCACTTTAATAATATATCGAGATATTCGATCTTGTAGCGTGTTTAGAAGCTTGGAGAACTTGAGAAAATTCTCCTTGCCGATCATTTCAGCGTTCATTTCGTTTCCGAATAAAACGATATGGAATTAAAAAAACAAAATCTTAATTAATCTTCTAGAAACCTTGTCCGATAAATAATTAATCGTCTGTCGTATCTTCTCAAGCAAAAATTTATTGATAATGCACTGCGTGCACGATATTCGCTATCAATAATTAGTATATGCGCTTTCTACGGTATGCAGGATGAATTGTGTCAACTATATGTGATGGACGCAAGGTCCGACGAACCGGAAAAACGAGAGGTCATTTCCATTACGTCTACCGCGGGCGACCGAGGGGAAGAGGGTGACGTCAAGGAAAGCGGAGCGAGTGATAACGAGCAACACAACATGCCGCCCACACCGGACACCGTGCCGATAACAACGACAGCGGCGATGCAGGAAACGTGCGACGAAATCGACGCGGCAAACACCGTGCAAATCGAAAGTACAGAAAAAACGAATAACGGTCTGCGGACGAACGAACTTGTGAAACGTGGAGCAACGGACGAGGTTGCTTCATTCAACACGTAAGTCGCATTTCCTTTCTTTCCTACTATCTCATCTTACTATTTCATAACGGTAAAATGATCGTTCGAGAGTTGATCATCCATTATCCGGTTATCTTTTCCGGCTGTCGCCGAAATGACAACCGATACCAGATGGATTTTTTTTATGTTTAGGTCTGACAGAAAATCAAAGAACTGTGCTACCTTCTACTTCAAGCACTTGGACACAGATTCTGAGGCAGATTGTGGTCAACTAGTCCAGGAATCATCCAACACGGTGGACGATTCCTCCGAGGAGGAGTGGACTTACACTCCTGCCGGTCGAAACGGCTCGCTTGTTGTTTCGGAGCAACGAAGAACGAATGTTGTGGTTCGTCTGGATTTTGGCGAGAGTCCGAAGGTCGATCTCTCAGAAGAAATGCATTTTGCGCAGAAAAAAAGTGTAGGTAACGAAAAAGAAACGGAAGATGACGCCCGCAAAGTTCAGCAAAAAGATAGCGATGATGAAAAGAAGACTGATAAATCGAGTATTGAAAGATTGATCAAAGAAGTTGAAAACTTGATTGGTGAAGAAAGACACACGGCCTCGCGCACTTTTTCGCAATTAGAGTTCGAGGAGAAAAACATAACGAACAATCATCGAGCTAAGTACGCGCGCGTGAAGGAATGGTTGAAGTTGAACGCGTCGAGAAGTTACGAAGGCAAATCACAGGTAAATTAGATCAATAGATTTCTAGAAAATCAGAACAAACAAAGTAAATCGAATATCCTTCTTGGATCAAATCATAATGATTAATATTGAAGTATTAATATTAAAATTGACGTAAATATCTCTTGCGTATAAATTGCTCTATAAAATTACATACTACTTTTTTGTGTAAAGATTATTGCGGATATTGCAAGAAGACGTAGAAAACATAACATAATGACGTATAATAACACATACATTACAGCCGTTAGATAGCTGCGACGCCAGCGGTGAATATACAACGGAGGAATCTGATGCAGAAAGACAATCGATATCATCGGATGATTTGCAGAGTAGCGTCGCGACCTATCGCCGATTTGAAGGTGCTCTCGCTACATCGCAATCCCCTTCGCAAGAGATACTCGATTACGTTCAGAAAACGCCTGTCAACGAGATATCTCCTGATGAGAATACGCCGAAGGTCATAATGCGATCGAGACAAAAAGCGAAAGGATCAAGACCATGGAGTGTTTCTTGTATCTCTCAAATTGGAGATAATCATACCTTAGCTCAGAAAGACAATCCTATTTTACCGTTCTTATCTGAGACTGCTCTTCATCAGTTGGTTGCGACTCTACCTACTAAATCCGTATCTTTCGATGCTACGTAAGTATATTGTTTTAATAATTTTTGTATATTTTTAAAAATTAAGTTTCGCCCTGTGTTGGTTACTGTTCGGTGTAGTTAAATGAAATTTATTATCAAGTATTATCGTTTATATTGCAGAGGATCACGGAAATCATTTAATAATTCCGCGTCCACTTTATTAGAAGAGTCTTTTATGTGTTCGGACGATCGCGTAGCTAGAAATATATCGTTTCGCAGAAAGAAAAATAGATTACGTAAGAAGACTTTGGTAAGGAAAGTTTCAATATATAATAGGTTAACATGTCTGCTAAGTTAATTTATTTTTGTCTAATATATTTTTTACTTTATGCTTCGAGTTATTTTGTAGTGATTAAGTTTAAATCGAGGATAGTAAAAATTATTGATTCGAATTTATTTAGGGCCGTAAAAGTGAGTCTAGTTCGGAAAGTGCACATGCCAATCATCATTCGGCGGGAAGCGATGGTAGCTCGAATCAGCAACGTTCGTCTCGCAAAATGAACCTAAATCGCACAACGCATTCAGTTTCGAAAGAAAACTGCCACAGTCGTTCTACGACGCTCGTAAAATCCGGGTCTTTCTCAGGCTGTACCGTCCATCAACAATTACATGTAGAAAGGACGCTTGTTAATAATCCTACTCCGCTCAGGCTACTTTGTTGCAAGTCGGTTGCTTCCACGTTGGAAACGGAAGGCGAGGATCGTGATTGTTCTCAAGGACATTTTACTTACAATAATGATATATTGAGTACTGTGCTGAATAGCAAAGAACAAAGTAATCAGCAGTTGAATATAGACAGTGACGTGGAAATGCACAGTCTCGGTAACAATTCATTATCCGAACAGGCCTGGGATAATTACCAGGTGATACACAATATTTACAATAAAAAAGTTAATAAGAAGTATTGTTTCTTTATATTGACAAATTTTTTTATCTACAGGAGAAATATATGAGTGAAGCTTACAGCGAGCCATTAGATGTAGAGACGGCTCGAGAATTGTTGGATTTTGGAGATGATTATCGAAACTTTCTCGATAGTCACTCAGAATGCGCATCCAGTATAAGCGCAATTCCTGCTCGTTTGCCATTGCCTAAAACTCGCACGTATCATGTAGGTCCCTTACTATTATATTGTCTCGATCAAGTATCCATATTCTTCTTATGAAAAAGCACTTTACAAAAAGAAAAGAGAGTACATATTTAGTATATGTAATTGAATTAATCATCTTAACCTAATAATTTTTATGTATCCATGATATTGAACATTGTGTCCATTTACAGTGATCAATATATACCCCCAATCATTATATCGATACAATACACTTTAATAAAACATTAAATTATAGCTATAATAAATAAACATTTTAAACAGTTATATAGGTGTTTTATTTTTCGTAATGATTATATGTAATATTATAAATTGCATGTAAATTTCGTAATATCTTGTTATAAGATAACAAGAAGTAAGTTGCAACTACCGAAACATAAACTGACTTTGCTATAGAACAAATTATGAACAATGTGATACAATTTATGAATTGTAGTTTTTCTCTGTTAAAGTCTATTGATGATTGCGTAATTAATAAATTACGCAATTAATTAATAAATTAAAAAAAATAATTATACATCATTGAAAAATCAAATCTTACAATAAAAAAATACAGTAGCAATAATAAAACTCTATTATTTGTAAATAGTAAAATATTTACCTTTGATAAAATGGTACAGAAAAGAGAAATCGAAAAATATTTTATAATATAAATGCTGTAATACTCTATATGATTCTAACGCGTTCATGGACGATGCGTCTGTATATGTATTGTATCTATATAATGAACTCTAAGAAGGCGCCGTATGTAATCAAACATTCATGCATTGTGATTATATTCTAGGAAATTGACGATAGTACGGAAGATAGTGATAATGACGAAGAAGATTTACGAAAAATTGTAGAAAATTCACAAGCGCAACTTATACTTGCTGAAAATACTTTCGTAAGATCCAATGGCGCAATTCCTTCAGAATTCGTACGTATTTTCTTACTAATGTTTGCAATACAGTGTCCTGTATCTATAACATTTTGTAGATGCTTTTGGAATATGGTTTTTACTTTATCTCTTATACGCTTTATCCGTTATTTCGCTTTATCTTGTAAGTAGTGATTTTATAAAGTTTGCACGTCGTATTCGTATATATTGTATGAACGCATGAAATACAATTTATTTATTGTTTTATTAAATTTGCGTTAATTATAATGTTGTCTCCTCTCCTATTTTCAATAGCATTTACAATATATTGTTGGATAAAGCTATAAATTATATTTTATTTACATTTTAATATATAATTTCAATTATATTTTTAAAGACATAACAAATCTTGTGTTCCTATAACACAAATAAGATTTATGTGTATCATTTTATTAATTTATGTTATAAAGTTTTTGCAGCATTGTGTGTCATCTTTTTATTTATTTTTCTTCTATTTAAAGAATGTGGATCGTAATAACTATATTTTTTAAACAGTTCTTTAAGCTTCAAGACTGTCATTTCAAATTATTAATGTGCATGATTCTTTATATTTCTTTAGTAATCTTTCTCTTATTATGAAAATTTTATAGCAATTATTATATCACGTATTACAAAATTGTATAGCAAATATTATATCACGTAGTGTATTCTCGAATAGATTATAATAATTGGTAATCATAGGAAATGTTTATCTACTTTTTGTATATTATATTGAATAAGAGAATAGTGTAATAAAATGATTAATTAGATAGATGTATTATTTTATTATTCATCTGTGTCAATATAGACACATTAGTTAATAGAATTTATCCTTTCTATCTCTAATAGGCCGAAGTGGAGTCTGCATGTAAAGAAAACTTAGGATGTTTGCAGACCGTACTGGAATCACAAAACGGATACTTACGAAATGAAAAATATTCAAAACAAATTCGTGGTGAGTACAAGCATTCAATCAATTTCAAACTTTTCTTCGTAACCACTACCACTTTGTGTCTTACAATAAGCTTGCTTTCCGGCTTATTTTTTATGATGCGCGGTGAAAACAATATTTTTCAGAAATAACATTTTCATATTATTGCATGTTAGTATACACGTAGTAAAAATTTTTTTGTAAAAAAGACACGAGATAAGCACACATTATTTTATCATATCTGCCATTATTTTATTATATATTATCAGTAGAATCGCATTTTGAACTGGTAAAGATAACAAAAATGTGAATGTTTATTTTCATCGAACAAACATTTTTATCACACGAACGTCTGTTTCTACTTAAGCGTGCTAAGATTCAATTCGTATCAAAATTAGCTGTAATGTCATTGCGAAATCATTGCTCTAGTTTAAACCGGTTTAACATTTATATATTATCGTGATCTCCATCGAATAATAGCATTTGGGAAAATTTAAACCCAATTTTAATTCAACTAATATTATTTATTTAATCAATATATAGAAAATTATTTATTTATTTTGTATATATTTTGTGTATCTTATTATTTATGTTAAATAAAATCTTTATGTTAATCTGCTTATTAACATGTATTACATTGCATCTAATATTTTCTCTTTATTTTAACCTTTTGCACAATTTTTTTTTTTTTTTTTTTTTACTCGATAATCCTCACAATTTAATACTAGCCAATTTATTACTAAAAGACAGTAATTAATTAACTTATTTGGAGTGAAAGTATTAAAAGTACTAAATAACAGTGCTTTTAATATTAAAAAAAAATTAATTAGACTGTTACTGTCTTTCAGTATTGATCAGTATTAGATTTCTGTAAGGGAAGTACAATATTTTTAGCTCGTTCTAAACTTTTGTACTTGATTTAAATATGTAGGTGAATGTAGGAAGAGAGAAAAGTATTATCAACAATAAAATAGAAAGTAAGGAATTATTCACGGAAACATACTTAATAAAAACTATGTGCTAATATTAGTTTTTTCATATACATGCAACATTACTCGTGAAAGTAAGAGATGCAAAACATACATTGTAATTAAAATAGTCGGCATAAATCAATAGTGTGCGCTTTCATAGTGTCTAAATCGACGTTAGTCACGACACAATTTGTTTTCAACAAAGTTCAAATAAGCGTATCCGAGCGTAAGAGAAAGCAGAAAATGGAAATGTCTATGCTCCTAACGACCGCATTGTAAATAGTTTCACAATATTGTTTATTCGAGACAACGGTGTTAGCAGTAACATGACCAATG
>Ga0157363_1002386_pt1 | contig 16541 bp, 4 predicted proteins | sample AttsexASBM1_FD_111477 | JGI IMG/M metagenome (GOLD analysis project Ga0157363, IMG submission 111477) | Fungus gardens microbial communities from leaf cutter ant in Ribeirão Preto, State of São Paulo, Brazil - Atta sexdens ASBM1 | ecosystem: Host-associated > Fungi > Mycelium > Unclassified ... | reverse complement strand
CATACGTGGTGCTGGCACGGTTGATAAGCATGGTGATTAGCACATTATTTAACGTAATGTCTTTGACATAGCTAAAAGCGCGCTACAACGACAACGCGCTATTAAAAGTCTCACTTCGCCAGTATCGAGCTCGATATATCTATCGTCGTATCTCTTGCGAACGATTATATTTCTTGAGAGTTTCTGCGATATCGCAAAAAATTCATTCGCCGCATCCTCTAGTATCTTTCAAGAATCTTTTATTATCAGAAGGAACGAGTTAATAAATTTTCTGTCGAAGTAAGGGATCTTCGGTAGTGCGATTTACGCTGCAACGAGGATTGCGTGATTTGGAGCGACCTGAGAAAAATGTCGATCAGAGGTGTGACCACTTCGGAGAGTGAAACGTTCCTTGGTTCCTTGCGCCTGTCGAATTTTCTGATCGATTTGGATGAATTATATGAAGGTAAAAGCGAGCGCGGACAACTCGTGTATCGGATTGTGCTATAGCGATTCTTATAACCGCTTGATATCAAGAAAGATTTAATTGCAAAACGCATTTATGTTCGACGTCACTTTACTGTGAAATTATTTCAGATAACGGCATTCTTGCTCGCGGGAATATTATTCCGCGTGAATAACACATGTGAATAACAATGATGACGACTTTGTGTTTCTTAGTGTCGTCAGTGTTTCTTATCTTATTAATAACACAACTAATAGCCGAGCCACTGTGTCCACATACTCTTAATTGCGAAATGTGTTTATTGTCAGATTATTGTGACTACAAGTTGTAGAGAATCGCAATTTTTTGCGTCTTTTTTAAGTTTTGCCGGAATTTTCTTAACTATGAGTCATACCGCTATTATCTTCCTGAAGCGTAGATGTCTAAAGCAAGCTCTTCATTAAAACTGAAAATCATACAAGTTATCGTCAGTATAAGTCGGAGATGTTACTTTAATAATTAAAGAAAATGTTGCTCCATTATTGTTTAGGCGAATTGTTATTTCGATCGAATTAATAAAACTGCAAATTATAATTTTAACCTGCATATAAATATATATGCAAGTTAGCGTCAGGCTAAATTGGAGATATTTTAATGATTGAAGAAAAACATTTCTCTAGCATTGTTTGAGTTATTCTAGTTCTTGAATTATCACGCTAGGACTTTTTATACTGATAATATAATGCATTCGAATGATGTAATTCTCAAGAATTTCAAGTAATTTTTATTTATATTTATGGTTAAGGCCAAGGCATATTTTGTTGCATTATTATGCAATCATATGCATTCGTTTTCAATATTCTGAAATAAAAAAAGTTAAACTGATTAATTTCGGAGTGATATTTTGAAATTTTTATATTTTTAAATTCTGTGAACAAAGAGTATAAATTTAATTAAACAAGTTTTAATTATTTTTATATATTTTGACATACTAAAGTTTTTTTCAATTTTAGAATAAGCTTGCATTTGGAAGTTTTACTTTCGACACAATGATAACGAAAATGAAAAATATTCCAATTACAAAACTTTTTACGCAAGCATCTCGACATAAATTTTTATGACACTGCTTATAAATTGCAATTTTATATTACGTATATAAATAGGAATCAGAAATGAAAAATATTTCAATTATAAGATTTTTAGAAGAATTATAATTTTACTACTTTTTATGCAAGCATCTCTACATAAACTTTCGTAATATTGCTTACAAGTTGTAATTCTATATTATGTAGAAATCATTAAGAAAATATTGTCGACAAGATAGCGTTGAGGAAATTAAATACAATCGAGAATGGTCGAAGATACAGTTATGATATTAGCCGTAAATTATAAACTTATCTAAATCTTGGTTCAAATTCTTTGATTCTGAAATCACTACAGTATATTCTGCATCTTTTGCTAAGTGTTTACATGAGTATCGAAAATATTGATGCCGATTTATTTTCGTCTCACAGCGCGGTATTTTTGTCACGAGAATCAGGTCCTATATGCCAGACGAGAACAGAAAGGTGTCGACGTTCTCGATTGAGAAAAGATTGGGACGTGCTACGCGGAGATCCACGGTAACCGTGCCAAGGAGGTGCGGTATTGATCTTTTCCGCGGCTACGTCTACGCTATGCTACTCGTGCTAGTCGCATCGCCGCGACCGCGGCCGGCTGCCAGAAATTGAATCACGTAAATTCACGCGATTGCTGTAAATAGACATAGAACTGTAGCGTTCGATCTTGTTCTTCCGATGCTTCAAGGAAATTTCCGCAGCTTAGAGCCGGTTACACATTATCGCCGATAATAGCTAATATTGAATATTCATGAAAGCTACAATCATTGGAAAAAGAGAGAAAGAGATTCGTTTCTATTGAGATATAATTAAATTTTTGTTATTATACATATCAAAATTATCTTTGGTAATTAAACACATTGTTTTTTTTTTGTAGTATTATGTTTTAAGTCGCTCGAAAGTTTACAAGTATTACCAGAGAACTTTATTTTAAGAATTTTGACTCAAGAATTGAAATTAGAGGAAAATTAATTGCAGAAATATTTAAAATTATAAGTATATTTAAATTTTAAAAAATAGATACAAAAAATAGAAATTTTTTTATAAAGAAAAATCGAAGAAGAATATTATTCTGGTTGCATGCGCATAAACACTAGATTTATGATTCATTTAACACGATGACATTAGTTTCAATTTTAATGTCGCGGAATTATTCGTGAATCGCGATAAGTCTTTCAATGAAGCTCATCTATAAATAGTTCATCATGTGTAACGCAGATATTTATTATAGAATCGACTGAACACGATTTCATGATAAAATTGCCCGATAAACATTATCATGCGATAGCAAATCTGTTTTAATGGAATAATAAATTCTACTATCTACTTAATCTGCTTTTAACGCTTTTGAGTTCACTTAATTTATTTTATATAATCTATTATTTTATATAATCTGTTATCTCGTAGTTATCTCACCATAGATATCTATGGGATATTTATGACAAGATATTTAAACAGAACAACAAGTCACGATAACGTCAAAATGACATTAAAATGAATTGGAAATGATTGAAAAATGACTTTTTATGATCATTTTGGAGTCTTTTTGATATCATTTTAATTTTATAATAACTTGTTGTTCTGCTTGAGTACCTACGAGATAGCATAATAGATTATATCTATGGTAGCTCTCTCTCTCTCTCTCTCTCTATATATATATATATATATATATATATACATTTAAAAAATATTTTAAGTAACTATTTGTTTTATGAAATTTACAAAGTAGATTTAAAATAATAAAAAAATATTTTTCCTTAATCTGTGATCGCGAACTGTTTAATTTTGAACTTATTTATATCTAATTTATTTATAACTAATCTTCCTGGAGATAAAACGGTGAGCACATTCGATATAAATATTTGATTTAACATTAAACATAATCGTTGATAATTGATTATTTATTTGATATAAGATAGGCGAATAATTACTTATTAAAAATTTGTGCAGTTTGTCTTGATTTTAATTTGCATAAAGAATATGGTTTTAAATTACCTACATTTTGAAGGTTACTTCTGCGCTAAAAACGATCCCTGTTTCATTCAAAATGTACAGCTGACTCAAGACTTCATTCTGGACATTAAATGTCAAGGTTAAAAGATCTCAGCAGAGAGATCTTAATGTTTGAAAATGATTACCGAAAGAAGACTACAAAAATAAATATAAATAAAAATAAGGATAAATATGAGTTAGTATTGTATATAAATAATATATAAATGAACATGAATATTAAGTGCAATCATCCTTGTTTAACGTACGTGATGTCGGGTAAATTAAATGACACATTTTTTTTTTAATTAAACTTTCGAATAGATGTGTTTAATAAATAAAGTTATACTGATTAGCCTCTCTGAAATTAAATTGATTAATTCCATTTTTTATCAATTTCTTCATTTTAACGTCAGATTATTTTGTAATATGATCAGTCTGTAATATGATCATGTCTTTCATTAATTTGTTCTACTTTAATTTATGAAGTTGATCAATTTGGTTTTAAGCAAAGCAAATATATTTGCGTGAGCATATTTAATTCCAGGAATGTAACGTTTTCATGATTCGTGGTACGGGTTGCATGATACCGGTGACACCGATTGGAGGAAATTCCTTGCGCGGATCGCGACAGTAAACACTAATTAGTTCAGCTGCACGCGAAAACCGTTTGGCATGACAAGAATGGCGTCGTAATTAAATTAGTAAGAGTGCATCACACGCTAAAATAATTCATGAGTTTGTCAGTTGTTAAAAAAAGAAATTATATTATGCATCACGATATATATGCTGAAAAATAATTAATATTCATGTGTCGAGAAAAAATTGTGCTCACTTTTTATCGTGTTCATAACTTTTACATTTAATAATTAATTTAACAATTAATAATGCATTTTATACATTTTGAAATATCTACATGTCAGATTTTATTTGGACAGTAATCGAAGATTTACTGTCGTTGATACAACCATTTCATGTAATATAAATTGACATAAATATTGATTGTACTATTAATAAATATTGCCACTCTGACATTTTTTCATCATCATAAATTATTTATTCACGATGACGAATCCCAGAAAGTTATCGCAGTTTCTCTGATTCTTTCATTTTCAAGCATTTCTCATTTTCAAAACTTTCTAGTTTTCTTTGTGCAATAATTTGTGCAATAACCCAATATCTGCTTTTTGAAATGTATAATATATATTTATTTATAAGAAATCTTTTATGGAGAGTTAGCATTGACTATATTTTTGTAAGATTTTAAAAAATATCTAAGATTTATTCTTTTTATTGATTAATTTCTCTTTACGAGGCATAAATTAAAATGTTAAATTGCCTATAACAGTGTTAGCTTTATATCTTAAGTGAGTATCGAATATAAGACAAGGGGAAGAGATAAATATGCAACATTCGAGGCGTGGTGAAATGGAAAATATATATCTTATATTTATTAAAGCTCTCCTAGAGTTACAAAGATGGTGATGTTTTTTGAACGGTCACGCATTTATTTATGCTGTATAATATTATCAACAATAGATGGCCTTTTAAACGTACGTCTCTTGAGCTGTTTTATCGCTTGTGTGTATTCTCTGCTTCGGAACACCCACGCAGATACGCATGTATAATACATAATGATCGTGTGTGTCACACCGTGCGATGTGGGTCACCACAAGAATGAGCATATGTACACATCATGGGAGTGTAGTGTCCGCGAATGTGTTATTATTGAAAATACCAACATGCGTATTTAACACACGTTTCGCTCGCTGTGCGTTGTGAGGTGTTTGTGCCAAATTTCTCTGGTATCTACGCGTAAGTTATGAATAAGTCGGATATTAATACATTGATAATATGGACAAGTGGCATGAATCCAGTTCCAAAAATCTCGCTGAGTTTTATGGTCTTACGTCGTTATGTGCCTATAATTTTAATCAAATTGCCTTGGATTTTATTAGTTTTAATTTCACTTTAAAAGTATCACCCAAAATGTTCCTCAAAAAGATTTTCCATAAATGCATATTTTCTGATGCATATGTCCTAATGGATTTATATCTCTCGAGTTTTGTCCGACTATCATATTTTCTTTGATCTGTTAAAATGTGCATATGGAAAAATATACGCATGTAAAAGTGCACGTTATGTGTTCTTCTTTTGTTCTTCATGTTATGTGTTTCTTTTATATAAATATGTTTATGTGAAACATATATGTGATGTTATGTGATGATGTGATTTTTGAGACTGGGGGGTTTTAAATATTATTTATCTTTTTCAAATATTTCAAAAATTCAGACAATTCCGCAAATTCATAAAATCACTACAAGCAATGAATTTAAAATATATTTAAAATATAATCTGAATCCTCTAGTAAGTTTATAATATTGTAATCAAGACTATTAAATTAAAACAAATTTGATTTGCTTATTATAAAGTCGCTTCTTTGATAAAATTTTATAATATTCTTCAAAGGAAAATAAATTTTTGTTTTGAATATATAATGAGTTTTTCTGTAAAATTTATGATAAATATATTTTAAGACTATTAGAGAGAAAATTCTTTATCTAAAAATAACCATTATTTAAAAGAAAAAGAGTAAACTAAGTAATCACTTTCTTAGCAGTAGAAGCAAAAAACAACTTTGGAAATAAGATAAGCAAATCATTTCTGATATAGAAATATTCTTCAAAGAAAAATAAACTTTTATTTTGAGTATATGAATTTTTCTAAAATTTGTAATAAGTATGTTTTAAGAGTATCAAATAAATTCTTTGTTAAAAATAACTGAAAAGAAAAAGTAAACTAAGTAATTATTTTTTTCTTAGCAGCAAAAAACAACATTAGAAATAAGATAAAGAAACATCTCTAACATAAAAAGAACATTACAAAAAACGTTATATTTTTTAATTAATTGTATGAACGAATTATTAAGTTAGTAATTGACTAGAGAGAAACTGATTACGAATTTTACGGAATCAATTTTACGGAAAAAGTGACAAAAAAAACACTACAACTTTTTCCAATTGTTTTTTGCTTTAAATTATTTTAAATAATTTATAATATTAATCACATTTTTGCAAAAGGTTATTTGTTTTTTTCTGTTATTTTTCCTATTGAATCGATTGGAGTAATTAGTTTTCTTTTATAATCAATATAAGTCAATATTGAATAATTCGTTTATAATAATTCGCAAAATTAATTTTTCTATTATATTTTTAATGTCAGAATGTTTTTTATGCTCCGGTTCTATATTCAACTATTTTTTTTTACTAACATTGTCATAAGTTGTAATAGGATTCAAACTTTATATCGAGTATGTATATAAATTCATACCGAATTTCAGTACTAAAGATCCAGCTTGACCGACTTCCATTTTCTATTTGCTGTGTATTCATATTACACAGCAGGTCTTAAAAGCTTCTTTATCTACTGTGCTTTATATTGTTCTGTATTTATATACGAGTACATAGTCTTATTAAATAATTCTAGCCTTCATAATGAACTAATTCGTGCACGAGCGGTTTCGCACGCGTGTGCATCGCGCGTGGCACGAGCTTACGAAGCAACATACACACGCGGATTCTGCGATGCGGTTCCGCCGCCAAGATACCATCAAGTATTCCCTCCTTTCTCACCCTGGCATAGTCAGTACATTCGACACTCGCAGACCAGTTGATATGGTCAGTGCCCCCCGACGCGTCGTCGACTAAACACACGCAGTAAAGTTTCTCTCTCTTTCGAGGGAGAGAATAAGAGCTCTCGAAAGCGAACTCGCATCTCGCGTTGCGCCCGTGGAACGAAGTTGTTATAAACTTCTCGGTGATAGATAAAACGGACATCGTACAAATACAGGGTAACCCTCGGGATTCTCACAAGTTTGTGTGTTATTCAGAGAAATGTTAAATTTGCGTTGCATCGATCGTGTAATGTTGAATTTGTCTGATTCTTGGCATTACAATCTGAAGCTTGCAATTAAAACAAATCGTTACACTTTGAGAGTTATTTATTATTGTAGTCGACGTTGGAATTCGGAATGTTTGAAATATTCTTTGCTTCTTGAATAGTTTTCTTCTTCTTATCTTGACTAATCTTATCTTGACTAATCTTTAGTAATAGCAAGTTAGGAAAGTTATGATAGTAAGGAATTTTTTATCATTTATTACACTGAAAAAACACTAAATTTTAGTAAATATTTGTGTGAACAGTTTTACGTAAATATTTACTAAATATAAACATATATTTATTTGATACAAAATTATTAATTGAACTATATTAATTTAACTATATATATTTTATTGAGTAAATATTTATTTATTGTGAATAAATGTTTTTTTAATTAATACTATTCAAAGAAATATTAATATTTAGTAAATTTTTTCACTGTATGTTATTTTGATAAAAATAATTTGATTCTTGATAAAAATGAAATAAAATATTATGTAATCAAACGAAATATCTTTACTGCTCGAATGCCAATTATACAAGCTGATGTAAAAGAGAGAACCAATTAGAGAATGAAATACTCGAAACTGTTTTTAAATAGAGTCCTAAAAAACATAAGAAATTATCATTTACTACGCAATCTATATAATAAATCTTCCTTTTTAGAATTTTAATTTACAGCCAAGAAATTTTAAAATGTGGCACGATCGATAGTCTCTTTCAACAATTCTGAAAAAAAAAAAAAAAGAATTATAACTATAAGAAATAATGTAATATTTGTTTTATTATGTGGCAGCTCGTATATCAAAGAGCAAGAAGATCCAATTGAATTAGCATTAATCGATGTCGATGCAACATGCTCCTCAAATGTGTCGATCGCTCACAAAAGTCACTCGCCAAGTAAACATCTTACAACAAGAACGTTTATTGCAACAAGAAAGTTCTTGCAACAAGAACGTATTATTTACGATAATAAATATGGCCCTTCGCTTTTTCTGCGTTGATAAGATGTATCACTGCTCCAACTAATTATCATTTGCGTCAGAACGATATTCTTATTATCAATACGGCTGTAAATAAACAGCGCAGATACACTTGACTTGCTTGCTGAAACGAGCAACAAGCTTATGACATCCCGTGCGAGATTTAAATATCGTTTTTTTCTCGGAGCTTCAATACCGCGAGTATCGACTTTGATAACGCAAAGCGAATAGGGTATAAAAGAATTACAGAGATATTTATAGACATTAATACTGTCGGTATGTATCGGATAATTCTTATATTATTCTCGAACACTCGGATATATTATTCTAGCATCTGCGGTTATTTAAAGTCACAGATAAGTCGACGACGTGATATCTGGCGAATAAAAATATAATTCTACATGACATTTATCGTTGTTTTATAAGTCACTCGAATCACTTACATAGATGGTCATGACATTTTTTTTTTATACAGATATTGAGATAAATTTAATAATTGTGAATTGAAGTGTCAATCTTTATATTTATTTTGCTTTAAAATAAAATACTGTAACCACTCGAATCGCAGCGTTCCTAGAATATATACGACCAAAAACGTAAATTGTTTTTTCGATCTAGATTCGTTGATAAATTAAAATATATATTTTTCTCTACAGAAATGATCTGGAAATAACGTTTTCTTAATTAGCAAACGGCAATGCGTTTATCTCGTATATGCGATTTAAATGAAATTCTTCATGCAGATGATACGTGAAAAAATCGAGATATGAAAATAAATCCATGACGGTTATATCCAAAAACAAATTGCATTTTATCAAAGGGATTCTGCGCCACGCGATAATTTCCATTCTTCGTGAAATCGTATCTCATACTTAGGCAAGTGGACTTGTTATGTGCGTGAATCACCGTTGAAAATGGGAAAACGATGGTTTTTGAATACTGACCTTGTGGAAAAGCGATCTGAGAATATTTCTTTGGGTCAACTATTTATAAGCCAACATTTTCATCTCCGTCATCGTTGATGCTCGGACGAAAGGCTTGTTGACGTCGTGCCGCGAATTTTTGTTGCCGATAGTTTGCTATTGATTTACATTGGAATGTTTGTACCTATGTTATTTTGTCTTGTAAATCTATTTTTGTGACAGTTATATCTTTTTTTAGAACAAGGATTTTTAGGTATAAATTATGATTGTTAAATTATAAATAATCGTAGTTTCTACTTTTGTGTAAAAGTATATTATTGTTACACCTAATAATAATAATATTACTATTAAAATCAATAGTGTAACATGTTTAATATCAAAATTAGTGCGATTTTTGCGAAAGAATAAATTTGAAAATTGCTAGAAAAAATGAAAAACAGGATAACAACACACCACGTATTTGGAACGTAAAAAGAAGTATAGTTAACTTATTGTCTACATGATTCACCTACATAGTTTACAAGAATACATCCGTGTCAATTTCATGCAAATTAGACGCAGAGAAACAGGCATGTACAGGCGTAATCTAATTATCCTCGATGCAACCCTAATTCACGTTCTCTGACGTAGATGTAGTGTTTATTATGCGTGGATCGTAAAGTGTGGCATTTGTAACGAATTCTTCATAACAGTTGTCTGCCTTTGTAGAACTTACAGGTCGTAGTTGCCCTCGTGGCTAACATAGTGGCGTCGAAGACGAGAACAATCGTTGGTTTGACGAACGAAAACAACGGTACTCGTTATGGCGCATCGCATCGTATTCTATTAATAACTCGGCACTGCGGCTCTTTGTAAATTTGCCGAGGGTCGCGGCGAACTCATTGATTCATTGATCATATCGTGGGAGAATGATACGTCTCTCCCGGAAGTGCCATCGTTGTTAGACTAGTGACCCTCTCTAAAATAAGAGTGTCGAAATAATGTTCAATTAAAATTAACTAGTATCAATCATGCAACTGATTGAAAAAAATTATTTATGACAATTTATGACACAGTTTGACAAAAAATTACTTTTTTCTCTGAAATGTCATATTCCAAAGATCTTTTCATGTTGAATACGATACCGTTGACAGAATTTAGCATTCATTGGCTGGATCCATGAGAGAGGAGACCATGACCTCCCTTTTTCAAAAATATTGATGTCAAATGTTACATACTTTTTAAATATTTCTGAAATACTTAATAAAAATTTTGATTCCAAAAATATTTTTTAAAGTCATAAGGTATAAAAAAGGTATAAAAAATGTATGTAGTCATTATATTATAGTTTTAAAAAAGCCGTTTTTTTCAAATTGCAGAAAGGAAACTAAAATGAAAGAAGCAAATATGATAGATCTTAACACAAATTTTTCCGACGAATTTTTCTGTCCTTAGGAGAGGAACCGAGAAAATCAGCGGAAAGATTGGATAAAAAAGTTTTTTCCGAAATTTTAAAACTATATATTATATTATTCCTTTTTTGTATTAATATAATTTTAAATAAAACTTTTTATGAATGATATGAATGATATTTAAATAGTACTTTTTCAATGTAATGCCACTAATAATTTAAATATTCTATTCTTTTCACATACACATATTTGACTATAAAAAAGATTTCACTTGCGACCTCCCTCCCTCCTCTCTTGAAAAATTTCTGAATCAATAGTAACGCGTCAGGATTTTTAATAAACTGTAATGAAATTAGCAAAAAAAAATAACATTTTTTGCCATATTCAACATTTTTATGGCAAAACAAAAACTTATTTTTATATAAAGTTCACAGAATCTAAAAATGCACTCACAAAATTCAAAAGTTTTAAATAAATTTTAGTTCATGATCATACGATTTATTTTCATTAAGTTATGGTTGTTTAAAAATTCAGACTTTCTGTATAATTATTCAAACAGTCACAACTAATGATAATAAATTATATGATGAAAAAAATTTATTCGAAAATTTTTGAATTATATTTTTAGATGTCATAGACTTTATTATTTAGAAATAAGTTTTGAAAAATGTCGAAAATGATGAAAACATATCATTTTTGCCCATGTCATCCTAATTTATTCAAAATTCTGACGTTCTATACAAATTCTGTCAACGGTATCGTGTTCAGCATGAGAAAATTTTCGGGATATATACTTTGGCACTTGAGAGAAAATTTGATGATGAATTGTGTATAATTCTTCACCAACAATTAACTGTTCATATTTCGAAAGCAATCTTCGCTACTTACTTGTTTTATTTAAATTCAGTGAACTGACAGTTACTAATTACGACCGTAACTTTCTAATTGCATTTATAACTAGTTGATGATCAGGCACTGCTTTATATTTGTAGATCGGTAATGAATTGCTATTTTTTAAAAACGTGTATTTTCGGTCAATTGTAAATCTATTTATCAGATTAGATTAAATTATTTTAAGTTTCTTATGTAATTAGTTATTAATTAATAAACATTATCTTAAGTTTCTTATATATCTATTCTTTAATATCTTTAGGCGAGTCAGAGACGATCGATCATTTCGAGCTTTTTCAAATAACAGTATCATATGAGGGCAAGTTAATAAGTTTTTAGAAAAACATAGTAAAACACATTTTTTTTTATTGATTCATTTTTATTTCTCAATATAGTCTCCTTTCAGCTCGATACACTTGATCCAACGATTCTTCAACTTTTTCAAATTGTCCAAATAATATGATTTGTCGAATCCTTCAAAATAACTTCTGTTTCGGCGATGAACTGCTCTCTGATGGTGAATCTCTTTCCTCCGAACTATTTCTTCAGATTTGGAAACAGGAGATAGTCGCAGGGGACTAAATCTAACGAATGGGGAAGCAATTCGTAACGGATGAGGAAGCAATTCGTAGCAGAATTCGTTGAATTTGGCCATCGGTGTCGGACATGTATGAACCCGTGCATTGTCTTGATGGAAGAACGCTTTCTTCTTCGCCAAATGGGGACGTTTTTTTCTTTAAAATGTTGTTGAACGTCCAATAAGGCTGCATAATAATCGTTTTTGATCGTTTGCTTCGACAGAAAGTAATCGACATGAATTATATCGCGTACATCCCAAAAAACTGTGATCATCACTTTTCCGGCCGACTTTACGGTCTTTGCCTTCTTCGGAGCTGGTTCACCCAGTGAAGTCCATTGTTTTGACTGTTCCTTCGTCTCGGGTGTAGTGAAGTAATGGATTCATGTTTCATCCACAGTAATGAATCGACGCAGAAATTCATCTGGATTATGTTGAAACATCTCCAAACATTGTCTTGAAATCATCACACGGTCGCGCTTATGGCACGGTCCACAATGAGCAAACGCGGTACCCATCTTGCCGATAACTTTTCCATGCTTAATTGTTCAAAATTGAAATCACTGTGCCATATGATATGCCTGCGACCTCAACAAGCTCGCGCACTTTCACTCGTCAATCAGTCAAAATAATATCGTGGATTTTATCGATGATTTCTGGCGTAGCAGTCTCAATTGGACGTCTCGAACGAGGTGCATCACATGTGGATGTACGACCACATTTAAATTCATTCATTCAATTGTATACAGTCGCAAACGCTGGTGCAGATGTGCTATGAACATTATCCAACTCGACTTTAATTTCTTTCGGCGTTAAATCTTTTATACATAGATATTTGATCACTGCACGAAACTCGTTTTTTTCCATTTTGCAAAAAATACAAAGGTTGTTCGTTTTATCTACAGAAAGTTTTTCACCCGAAATTATCTCACCCGATGAATTCCGCTCAAAATTTGACAATAATCAGCTGAGAGATGCTACTTGTCAAAAAATAATGTGACATGACGCTGCGAGTGTCCTCTGACAGATTTTCTAAGAACTTATTGACTTGCCCTCGTATAAACACGAATATATCGTAAAACTGAAAAATGATTGCAGGAACATTAACAGTTCATATTGATGAAAACGATTGATATTTTCGAAATGGGAAATGAGAATGAAATTCTTGCCATGTACAAGCATAATTCTGTTACCGAATGGTTGCAGAAAACAGGACAAGCGGACTATGTAAATAATGGTAAATCGACAATTATAAATTTCAATCTTCCGCCAATTTTTTTTATGTTTATTATTTTTAAACGAGAAAGTATTAAAGATAAATAATATAAAATACATATAAATTTCGTTTATGTATAAATAAATTAATGTTTATGTATCGTAAATCTTTATGTTTGTATAAATTATTATAGTATAGTATATGAGATGTTTAAGAAATCATCAAATTCTATCACATTTTGATGTCACTTATAATAATATGTGCTTTAAGTTCTCTAACTAAACACGTATGCTTTCCGCGTATATTGTTTTTTAATTAACATCATGGCACATTTATATTTGTATACGTAAACTTTGAAGTGCATAAAAGGAGCAAATGATAAAAAGCAATAAAGTATGTAGAAGTAATAATATTAACATCAAAATAAAATAATATAAAATTTCGTACATTTAATTAAAAATAAAAATTTGATTTAGTTTATAACATTTCATGTTATAGTAGAGAATTCTCTCATATAGTAGAGCATTCTCAATATATTGCAATAAGTTATTCTGGATAAACGAACTGTGCAGACCATTCTTTATTAGCGGATCTTATTTAAACAAAATTATTTTATTTCTGACGCAGGTAGCGAAAGCCCAGTTTTTGGCATCGAGGGTGGTAGTAGCGCTGCAGGCGCCAGCAATAACTTGAGACTTGCATCTCACGAGCTGCCAAATGAGATTTCAGCTCCCTATGAAGTACCTCAATTCCCGATCGAACAGATCGAGAAGAAGCTTCTGATTCAACGACAATTGACTGTCAAGTGAGTATTCATTCTGATTGCATGCATTTTTATAGCATTTTTTACTTAATTTATATAATTCAAATCGGTTCAAGTAAAAATTTATGCTTACGAAATTATTTATAATTATATACTTATAATCTTATACATATGTATAATATTGTAGTTTCTTAAATTTTATATTTTAATTTGTAACATAACTCTGATTTAAACATTTTAATTGAAATATATCCTCGCAAAAATTAATCCCAGCTATACCAATTATAATACGAATCGAAAAAAATTAAATAATTAAATTGACGCGAAAGAGTTGTTGTATTTATCAAATAAAGTTTAAAAAATGTCACTCATCAAAGCAAGAAGCCACCATAATCTAAAGACCAGAGCTGTTTCTTCAACAAGTTTTATATTGAATAAAGTTGGAAGTTTTTTTGAAAAGGGCATTGATGAAAAATTTCTCTCTGATGAAAAGAAAAGTTTTAATATATTTTTCTTTTTATTTAGAGAGAAATTTTGCAATGACTTTTTCAAAAAATTTCCAACTTTATTTAATATAAAATTTGTCGAAAAAATGATATATTTTATTATTCTAGTCAATCTCTAACGTGTAGAGTTTATATATTAAAATTGCATCTCGAATAGAAGGGTTGATTTCAATTAGTTTAAATGATTTTATTTTAGATGATCAGTAAGTTTAGATAATTATTTTGCGCCGAATTTCAAGGGATACGATTCTGATAAGTAGGCGGCTATAAAGCTGAGATCGCGATATATTTATGACTGTGCGAAAGGCACTAAAGTATTATCGTTATACCGAAGGATATAAAGTACTTGGCTGTATGTACGAGATAATACGTACGCGATCGAGTATCTAATAAAATCAAGTACCATAGCTAGATCACTATACAGAATGTCTGCAATGCAAATTTAAGTCTTAGACATTTTAAATAAAAATTTGATGAACACTACTAGAAATATAAATTGAAATTATTTTTAGAATAGCAATTTTAAAAAACGACTTTGGAAAAATTACCTTTTTCAAAAGATAAGACGTTTGAAAAAATATCGTGCTTCTTGTATCTTAAACGATATAAACATTCTGCTTTCGAAATCATGCTGTATGTTTAAACGAGATCACATCGGGTAGATGATCATCATAATCCATTCAAAAGTTTTTACAAAAATTAAAGAACGTATAGATAGAAGATTGCTTATTTTTTGCACAATACTATGGAATCATCGTATTAATCGTGAGATATGAGATCGATTTTTAACGAGGATATCTCTGCCAAGAATATTCTGAATTAGCTTGCTTCTCTGTTGAAGGAATATTAAATGCTCTTTACTAATTCTTACTTAAATTTTAAGCAGAAATTTGCATTTATTTAGAAGATAAAAGAGGAAAATGATTTCTAAACTGGTCAGAAAATCTGAGAAATTCGAAGAATATTTTGGTCACATTTGCATAATATATTCGTAAATATTTTATGGTTGTAAATAGTTAATATGATTAGGACAGCTGTACTTGTAGTCATAGATCGGTATTTATAAACGGTTCTTATATTTAAGACCATCTTAAGTGAAGCCTTAAATGTCATGAATCATTACAGTATTCATAGTTAAAAATCTTATATTTAGGATCTTAAATAATGTCTTAAATAATGTTTCAAGATGCTAATATGGATTTCTGATTGGTTCATTTTAAGACTGTACTTAAGACAGTCTTAAATATAAAAATCGATTATGAATACTGCTCATAGAGTCGTAATTAGCATCTTAAAGAGTTAAGATGATCTTGAAATAAAAAACAAACAGTATCGACATACATAGTATATAATGATACGACACTTGGGGCTGTTATACTTCCTGTGTCATCGTATAATAATGAAAAAATGTTTTATATACGATGTTTTATGTATACTAATAGAACGCCAACTCGGCAATGTTCGCCAGGTTTGCGTCCGCGCGAACCAGTTCGGAATTATTATCGTCGTTAGATATTTTACTGGTACCGTGATGTATTATGTAGATCCGAGCGAAGGATATAAACGGATAGATAGAGACTGGTAGGTCAGGCCGCCCACGTCTTAACTGGAACGGTCGAGGCAGACATTTGCGAATTTTACGCGAGAAATGTCGCATTGCCAGTGAGACAGTTCTGCGCTCCTTCGAATTCCTACATCTTTTGAATTGCTTTCTACATTTTCGAAAATTTTTATTTTTAATAACAACACCTAACTGTTTTGTATTATACCTATATTATACTATATATATATATATATATATATATATATATATATATATAT
>Ga0157363_1002385_pt1 | contig 16542 bp, 5 predicted proteins | sample AttsexASBM1_FD_111477 | JGI IMG/M metagenome (GOLD analysis project Ga0157363, IMG submission 111477) | Fungus gardens microbial communities from leaf cutter ant in Ribeirão Preto, State of São Paulo, Brazil - Atta sexdens ASBM1 | ecosystem: Host-associated > Fungi > Mycelium > Unclassified ... | reverse complement strand
TCCATCTAGACAAAATACACGACGATAAAATTCCGAGCATTTTGTTATTATAAGAAAAAGCAAATCGGGAATTGGATAAAAATAGAAAATTCTATAAAAACAAACTTTACAAAAAATTTATCATTGTTGTAAAGTAAAATGGTTATAATAGAACATATACATATAATAATTTTATGTAACATCCGCTTTCCAATTCTATGCATGCGAATTTGCTAATTACTATATCTGTTGTAACAATGGCATACAGATAAGAATAATAATATATTAATTTCTCGATAATCACTATACTCTAAATGTTTTCACAATTAAACAATTGCAAATAAACGAGACTATAAGTTTGTTTGGTTTTTTTGAGTAAAACTCAGTTGCAAAATGTTTTTCTGACTAATATTTTTCTAACTAAATTGGTTAAATGTATACTATTGTGTTTGTCAACCATCTGTCAACGAGCTTCGTTATCTCTCTTTCTTAAGATTGATATCAGTGAATATTTTCAAGATCCATTTTTCCTGAGCAAACATCTTTTCACACGCGTTCGATTATGATCTTTTCCGTACATGGTAGATATCTTATTTTAAATTTGCGTCGCATTCTTATCTTTACGGAAATAAAAAAGTGCTACATACATCGAGAAAACACATTATTCCTGTTCATTTTCAAATTATTTTTTATTAAATTACTAATTATTGTCAATTGTTGTGCATTGAAATCATCTTTCATGAAATATAAGATAACTGTATTCATACAGTATGGCCTATCTAAGCGTTGTGATTTTTGCTGAGTCTGTTGTAAACTGATTAGATTCATAGAAAACATTTCTAAGCATTAATTAAAAATACGCTTTCAATATTTGCATGAGTGTAATGAAAATTTAATTATCCATGTAACTATTCTATAAACAACAAGTAAACTACGTTTACTTGTTGTTAGGTCATATTAGACACAGTTATCTTATATGACATTTCATATGTTTGAAAATAATTATAGTGATTAAAAAAACATTTGACAATGGTAAGGTCAAACGAACTTATGGTCCCACTCAATATGTCTGTTCTATGCTTTTTATGATTGCCCATCGTAAAGAGGGAGCCGTTTATGTGACTTTCGTATGGTTGTCCACCGCGTGTACGCGATATTGCTGACGAACGGAGGAAGAAACGTATCGAACCGGTTCGTAACTAAAATAGAGGATGATTTCTCCTCCTCTCTGTCCTCTTCTCCCTCCCCCCTCCTCCTCCTCCTCCTTCTCTCTCCCTCTTCTTCTCTTCCAGACCGATTTCTTCTCGTTCCTCTGCAATGTATGTAACGGTGGTGGTACGTTCGCTGTGCGGTGTTGTGACGACGCGACTGGTACCTATATGGTAATAATGTGACATGGATGTCGGTCGCGCGTCGTCGGCTCGCACCAGGAGGCCTTATCTTACGGTGAAGGGGGCCCCCATACACAGGGGCCCCCTGTGAAGTTTATGCAGAGAGGGCCTCGGGTCTGGCACGCGGCACACCCCCGTATGTACGGCGCTCGACTCCGCGGGATTCCTGCGGGATTCTTCCACCGTTCCCTTTCGCCTCATCTTTCTACGGCGCCGTCTCCGCACTTCGATCTCCACTTCTTTTCATCGATTGAGACTGACCAGCAATCAAAAATTGAAGAGATCAGCGCAATAGTAATTTTGTTCCAGAAAATGTGTAAAAGTAAATTTGTAAATTGCGAGGATTTAAATTCACTTTTTCAAGTCCAAAACTTTTCCTTAAATCTTTTAATGCACCTTATTACATCGTTTAGATATAAATAATAAATTTACTTATAAATACTAATCTGTGTTACGTACTCGGCAATAGAAAAATGACAATTGTTGCAAGATGAGCCTTGTTTTATATAAAAAATATAAAATTCTTCAATTAAACTCTTATTAATTTTATTTAGATATAAGTAAAATCTTTTAGCAGTGGTAAAACGGAAATTATTACAAGATAAATTTTATTTATATAAAAATTTTTAATTAATAAACAAATAAGATTTCAAAGTTTAGTTTAAAGATATTAAAGAAAGTGCAATAAAAAAATTCAGTTCTTTAAGAATTATTTTATGCTTATTATTCTCTTTTTCTTTCTGATAATTATTTAATAAACAAAGATTATATCTAAATTAACAACAAAGATATTTGCACAAGGATTTTCTTCTTCCAATAATAATTATCAATCATTACATTACATTCTTATTCACAATTATTCTTCCTTAATTATTACAATTATTATTACAATTATTTCTCAATTTAATATATAATAATAGAAACATAAGTGGCATTTGAATAGATTACATTCCAATTCGGTAAGATCAGAAGATACGTTCACAAGCTCATAGCTTCAGCTACACCCGTTTACGCTCCGAGGGAGGCTCGCACCCCTTTTACTATGCTATACACTCGAGACGATCCGAGGCCGCCATTAAGAGACACGGATATTTCATCTGCGCAGTCATCGCATATTTCGATTTCTTCCCTGTCATCCAGCCGGCTCGTACGGGTGCTTTCAAAGGGCTCCGAGCTCAGGCCTGTACATTGTGCGTATATGTAGACGTCGGTATCTCGCCATTCTCCCACTTGGGCTTGACGTTTTTCTTCGGCGCCTTGTTTCGAAACCCTTTTCGTAGCCCCAGTACAGCTGGCATTGTGGCGTTGATTAACGTTTCCATAAATGTGTCGCGATTTATAACATATCCAACATTACATAATTCATCGATGTGAATCGTGCGTTTGCACTCGTGTAAATTAATAATAATTTGTGTAGAAATAGTTTATAGCTATAACAGCTAAGGCTGTATAACTAGATACTGTATAATGGATATTATCATTATATATTCCCGAACAATATAATTAAAAGAGAATTTTTTATGTATTGGAAATTCAAACACGAGCAATTAGGATTTATTGAAAGTTGATCTAACAATTGCGATGCGATACGAGAGACATGTTTAGTAAATAACAATAATAATAGATGGTATTTTAATCATATGAGAAAAAAGATTGACCATTCCGAAACAATAAGATAATTAATAGAGTAGTACTTTTTCGTCTTGTTACTCGCCGATCGTTAACATTCTCCGGTCTCGATAAACCTATCTTCCTTAAAATTCTTCGGTGAATTTGATCGTGACAAGTTTTGGAATCTGTAAAAAGGACAATCTCGGATGTAAGAAATAAAGGGAGAAGAGGGATCAAGTTTCACGAGGTTCTTAAGTCGATCCGAGCGCTATTCTAGACACTGGTATTTTCGAGAAACGATACAGCCGTACGAGCTTACTATGTCACCTTCACGTTTTATATCTCTTATTCTCTTCACACTTCAACCTCTATTATAATCCAGATATCATAGAATGAAAGCAGCAATTGTTTTTTTTAATATATTTCATAATAAAGAATTCTTAAGCCAATCTTATAATCTTAACTTAAGATTTAAATGTAATTTTTAAAAACCGATTTAATATCGCAAAAGTAACATCCGATGAATTCTTTCGAAAATATTCATTGAATTACTTAATTATTAAATTCTAAGGATCTAGAAACAACGAGATACAAATGTCTGCATAGAATCATTTTTTAGAAAAGAAGCAATTAAAAAAAATTTAATATTTCGCGTGCAATTAGAATTTCAATTTTTCAATTTGTACTCTTTGGCAGTTTAAGTTTCTAAATCAGGATTAATTTAACAAATGATTCTAAGAAAACTAAGGATAGCTCAGTCACTCTTTCCTTAAGCTCGTACAATTTACCAAAGACACACGCGATGGAGAGGTTTTCATGTACTACATACGTTACTTGAAATGATCTATATAATTGAAGCGTATATGTATCTCAGAAATATACTCTACACGTGCTTGCGGAGCTGCTCGACGGCGGCGATGTTGAAGGCGGCTTCGACTAAGTCGTCGATCTGACATCTAACGAGTAAAGTCGCCTCGCTTACGACAGGCCAGGAAGAGGGGCGCCAGCGCGGAATTTATTCAACAGGTTTACGAAGTGACGATGCGGTGAAACATCCATAATGGTGGCTCGTGGTCTCTCTTTCTTGGGCCAGTTGGCCTCTCGTCGGTCGATTATAATATAAATAAGAATTTATCGGTGCCTCGCGGGCGTTAGGTTAAAAGGTTTACGTTTATTAATTTCGCTAATCCTCCCCTGAATGCGCAGCTGCGCGTACGAAAAGAAGGGAAAAAAAGGAAGAAGAAGAAGTAAACGCCACGTAAGATGCGGCGTTGGCTCGTGCGCCGTGCTCTCACTGTCTCCTTCCTTCGGATAACTTCTTCTTCCTCAGTTTCTCGCGTCTATATTCATTCTCCTCTTGCTTTTTTCTCTATCTTCATCATTCACTGTTTATGGGATATTAGTGCCGCCCGCCAGTAACGCGATGAAAAATAAAATAGGAGTGTTCAACGACATGGCTTGAGCCGTTGTACGTTTAAGAGTGCGTTTAAAAGAGCGAACGGGAAGCGACGACATTTCGAGAAGCAATGATCTCGTTATATATTTATCCATGATATATAATATGTAGTATAGCTTTATAAAACCTTGTACAATTATTAAATTTGATTGTAGAATATTATCAAAGACTATGCCGCTTAGTATGATTTTGAACAATTAATTTTTAAGCAAAATTTGTTTTACGAAACACGATGCTTTGTACATTGTTTCATGACATTAAATAGCTTTGTAGACTTAATTGAAATATTCTTGAAATAGAAAAAATATAACTTGTACATAGAAAGGAGACCAAAAAGAATAATTTCTTTTCTTAAAAGGAAATTATTATTTTTGCTGAAATATATATCTAAAAAAATTAACTAGATAAATATTTAGCCGAATTTAAAAATATAAATTTGAAAATATAATTTTATTGAACACAAAGCTGATTGCTAGAATATAAAAAATTTTTTTAGTATTACTCATTATGCTAAAGTACTTTCCTACATAATTATTTTAATAATTTAGTAAAATTTTTTAAATTTAATTATTTCTATAGCTAACTGAATTTTTTAATATTTTAGTAAAACCGTTCTTTTTATCTACTTTTTTATCCACAGACTCAATTTCATCAAGTGCACTACCAGGCTATCACAGGATATGAGTCAATAGTCAACGGAGGTGCTTAAGCAGTCACAAATTTTCGGAAATCGTGGGTATTGCACGCTTTAATTAATAAAGGCATATACTCCCGGCTGCGAGATAGAGTCCCGAGATGAATCAGACCTGTAAATTATTGACCGGCGTTATCTGAACGCTCTATTGGGTACTCAGGTACCTGCTCTCATCCACACGCCCCGAAGCATTCACACGTAAAATTACGTTATCTCCAAGTTTCTTGGGAGGCGAAAGATACGTCCCGAGTAGTACTCGGGTACAGGTAGATAGATCGTCGTACGGGTACGTAGACGCGCGCGTAAAACGATCGAGGGAACCGGCAGGATCGCATAAATTCTCGAGATTTAAACGCCGCGAGGGCTCTCCGACGAGGAACCCATCTTCCACTTCGACCACCACGAACATGCTCTTAGCCGCTTTGGCTTATGTTTAACAATGTTTCACTCAAAGGTGAATCAAACGCCACGTTCTAGCTTAATGGCGTGCGGATGAAGTCGAGAATAAAACTCTTCTGCAAATTAATATCTGTAGATTATTAGGAGAATGTATAAGAATAAGAGCTCGTTATCTTAAAAAAAAAATATATATATATATATAACATATATGCTTAGAAATTGAAAAAAATTTGTTGACTTTAAATTTCGCATTTCTTTTAATAAGTATGTTCAGTAAGTCGATTAAGATATTGCTTAAAATATTAGTGAAAAGAAGGAATTCATGCAAAAAAAGAATTTAAAAAATTATATTGTTACCCAAAATATAAATATTTAAGTATATATTTTTTTATATATTAAAAAATCAATTACATATTGCGCTCTAGATAAATTACAATATACTAGAAAATTATGTAACATCAATTTATATAATAATGTTATAAATAAAATTTATAACATTTATACGTAAAAAATTTGTAATTTATAAAATTTAAGTTAAAATTGTTAAGAGAGATTAAATTTTTACTTTTTATGTAAAAAAAATAATTTATGTACTAATTTATGTTTCTCTTTCTGTCTGTCTCTTTTTCAGTTTTGTATAATATAAATATGTGTATGTGCCAAGAGATATAACGATAGACTCGTTTGTATAAAAGTGATACAACAATCCGTATATCTTATCTTTTGTGCGAAAAGGTACAAAGATTTTAACGCCTGTTAATCCGTAAAAAGGTTCCAAACTAGAAAAGATTACATTCCAATCCTGTTAAAATCCCTTTTATCCTGCGGTAAACATTAGCTTTACGTATCTTCAACATTTTCATTTTATGATCTTCCTAACTTCAAAGTATCTACAAAGTACTTTTAAATCCACAACTAGCGATTCGGTCTCGCTTCGTCATGGTCTATGCGGATCTTGGCAAAAGGCGACAAACAAAGGCCGAGAGAAGTCGAAAGTAACCGCAAGCTGTAACGTATTGCGAGAGATCGCATATACGAGCAACCATGATCTGCCATGCTTTGGACGTAATTTCTGAATGCATCTAGACGAACCTCTTGACGGTTGCGCGTGCCATCCTTGCGGCCAGCCGCAAGAATAAAGTTTCGAGCGATAGTCTGATCGAGGACGAGAATTTTGAAAAGGACATGATGTAGCAATTTTAATAAATAGTATTCTCATCGATTTCTATTAGTTTGATCGAGAAAATATAATCGATTACTGTCTAAACTCTATATGAATTGTTTCGTGCAACAGTGAAGAAGAGATAGAAAAGCTCGGATTGAATGTAATATTAAAATTTATAATAAAATATTTAGAGAAAAATTTTCAGATTTTAGGCATAAAGAATTATTTTACTAGACATACACAGTTCTGAAAATAATTTTATTAAACTATTAAAGCAATTGCATAGAGGAATCTCAAGCATGCGAGCAGAAAAATATTCTAGTAACTAGTTTGAACATCTTATCTAATTATTTTGATGAGCCAGTAAAATTATTTTTAGATCTGTATTTAGTTAAATTTTTAGACACTTCAACAAAACAACAAACACTGTCTTTCCATATATTGAACTTCCATATATTGAACCATATATTGAACTTGTCTAACAATAAAGTAAATATAATTGCATTTATATATGTGTATTTCGTCTATTTCAGTTTAACAAAGAGAAAATTATTTTAGAACATTAGAAGATAACAATTTTCATTAAATGCAAAAGTAAAGAAAAGTATTCTTTATAATTTGACGCAATTGTTATTTCATAACTCGTATTTCATACTAGCACTTTTCATCACTGCATTGCACTGTAATTATCACTCTCTTTTCTCTCCTTAATTTTTAGCCATAGAAAGTATATGATTTTTAAAACATCTCACTCTGATGTCTAAACGGTTCAATGTATACATAAAAGGATTAGATGTGCGGAAGATTAATCAATAGAAAGAAAAGTATCCATGCATACGAGTCTATCGTGCATGCGAATGCGCACGGTACATCGGCAGGGACGAAGGACGAGGGTGGAAGAGGAGATGAGGAGGAATCTGGCCGATGTAAGAAGAAGAGAAGAGAGAAAGAGAAAGAGAAAGAGGAAAGGTTGAGCTCGAGCCTGAAATGCGTGGGCGAGTGTGAGCTTGTGTCGCGCGAGTCACCACTCTCGGTTGCCCCGGGCATCCCACCGTCCGTCATCCTGTCCGCCCGTCCGTATTTCGTAGTGCACGCACACGCACCATCGATCGCGTGCACGCACGCGGCCGTAGTGGCCGGTACACGCGTGCGAGCGCGCGCGAGCGCATCGCGCATCAGCGTTCCGCCAATCATGCCCGACCGCGCAAATGAGCCGCGTTTTTTGACCAGTCAAAGTGTCACACATAGCCGACGGTCGTATATCGCGATTTACGTGTTTGTTTCCCGTGCGTTGATTTGTTTTACAATCAAAAGGCTTCAGGTACGGATGCCCAGAACGTTGGTGTTTTTCGAAAAGCAGTAATTATGATGTTGCTATTGAAAGTCATGTACAGCCATAAGCTTCATTCATGATTACTCATATAATGTTACGATATTAACCTTTAAGTGGATAGGTGAGATGACTACAGCTCCTCAGATATAATTTTAGCTTAAAACTATACACGGGATTCTGAAAAAGTATTGCCCAGAATTCTTAAAATTTATTATTTTTACATTCTTCTTTTTTTAAGGGCTTATAAATTAATTGTGACATTAAAATAATATTAAAGTACAGTAAAAGATATAACTATAACATAAAAATTGTTTGGGGGAAAGTGTACTGTGAAGCATTCCATCAACTTATCTTTCCGGTTGCATCAAGGTTACTTTGACTTTAAGCAAGGCTTAAAATTCTTTTTCTCTCTTTTAAAAGCCGTGAGAGAGAGAAAGAGAGAGAGAGAGAGGGAGAAGGAGAGAGAATTTTAAATTTTATTTAAAATAACATTGATGTCGAATCGAGCCTAAACTACCTATCTACTTATTAAAGATTAAACAGACTTAACTCTTGATTAAATTAAAAATAAATCTAAATAAAGGGCATATAAAAGTCCGAAAAACCAATAAAACTTGAATAAAAATATATAATTATAATAATATAGATTCTCGATATTATTTCTCTAAAAATCTTGATGGTATAGCATATAAAATATCTCGATGATCTAAGCAAACAATAATTACATGTTTCGGCTTCTTAAGATTCGAGCCATCTTCAGATTTACTATAATAGCAATCGCAATCCGCAGTAGACGAGTGAAACGATAATACCAAGTAAAGATAAGTTAAGTTAATCGTTCTGTACAACAAGAATCTGTATTATTATATGTTATACGTTTTTCTTCAAGTTTTATTGATTTTTTGATTCTTATATGCCCTTTATTTAGATTTATTTTTATTTGATAACAAAGAATCTTTATATAATTTTATAATTAAATTAATCGTTTTATAATTGACACATATTTAAGCTTATTATTTTTTATTCATACTATTATACAATCTAATACTACTTATATATTCACATCTATAACAAATTACATTTGATATTATTTATATTCAGAGAAAAACAGTGGTAACAATTAAATAGGTGACAACTATGCAAGTTACATATCACACAGAAATAATGTACATAGTCAAGTAAAAATATTATTTTATTGTTGTAATAACTAGCAGAATAAATATTTTATTCATACTATAAACTATATTAATTCTAGGTAACATAAAATTTTTACAATTGTCACCCGCATAGTCACTACTATATACCTTTTTCTCTGAGTGTAAAATTTACACTGTAGATCGCAAAATAATTTACATTTCATACTTATCATCTCGCCGATTTTTAGTCTAATGTCGGTTATACTCCAATAAAAGAAATCAGAAGAAAGAAACGAGAAATTCTAGTCACGTTAAGAGCCAAGAGCGATAACCGTCGCGACGCAACGCAGCGGAGGCCGCGCGCGAGTCAGCGTGTTTCATTGCTGCACGTTATAAATGCTCGTGGCGCGGCTGTTAAGCGATACATGCCTACAGTATCGCGGGTGGCCCCCGCCTTTCGCGCGACCATCCGCCGATCGTATATCGGTAAGTACAACTTCGTTCTCTCCCGCGTATGGAGATGTTATACCCCAGTGCGTACGAGCTCTTCTTGCGCAAAAAGCGCACGCATACCGGCGCACGTGCCAGCCGGCGCGATTATTCCGCTCGGCTCCCTCAGCTCGCTTTCGTGCCCGGCGCGTCGGATCTCGATTCTCGCGGCGCGATCCTCTTTCGATGCATGCAATCGCCAATTGCGCAGCGCGGTGCGGGTTGATGATGACGATATCTCTCGCCAAGCGTGAGAAGGGGCGGGAATAAATTTACGATTTACGCGGAACGCTCAATTTCAATTTGCATAAGTAGTAAATACGCCGGGATTGAGTTACGCAACGAGTAGCGCGAGTTCCGTTTCGGCTGTGCGAACGCCTGAAAATATTCGCGGGAGGAAGACGAGAATATCACATTGTGCAACGCGAAGTATCCGGGATTAATAACCATGGAGAATCGGCGGTTCTTTTTATGATAATCGCGGATGAAACCGATATAACGGGTACTACGCGGTCGTAATAATGTAATCGTTTTACTGCGGGATCGTTTTTCGGAAAAATCATTGAAACCAACATCGACGGTGGGAGAATCGCTTTTTGTTGCGTGGAAAATATTCTCATGTTATTGCGTTATAATACTTTAATTCCTTTTTATTTTAGTAATCTTATAATATCATTATGGTGTTTGGAGACTTAATCGCACAGTCGAAGAAAGATATCAATAAAACATGGCGATAATTTAATTGTTATGTAACGAAAATTTAATTTTTAATAAATTAATAAATAGTAACTCAGATCAATTAAACGAGCTATAATTAGGTGTATGTGACAATGCAAAATTTTATTATTTCACAATATAATTTTCCAACGATACGTTTCGACTATATTTAGTCCTCATCAATCGCAGAAATATAATTATTCCATATAACAAAGATTAAATTAACATATTTAAAGGATCTCAACTTCGATTTTCAATAGTCAGTATTATATATTATAAACCGTATTATATTTAATCAATTTGTTGAACAATAAAATATAGCAATGATGAGTTATTATAATCCAATTCGTCGGTTAACAACGAGAAAGGGCAGTGTGAGTAAAAGAAAGTTTCTAGTAAAATTACAGATGTAGATTGATGTCAAATTATATAAAATGATTGTACGTGCGTCCTTAATACTATTGATAGATAAAATATTCATGAGGCAAATACACATAATATATCTTAATGAATTAGCTGTATATTGCGATTGCAAAGTAAAAAAACTTAGAATCCGACTGTTCACAAGATCTGATTGAAGACTGATACAAGATCTTGATTGCAAGGGAGTTTAAACAAGAGACTAAAAAATAATTTAGTTTTTAATTTAACACTAAAAAGATTTAAAGATGAATCGTAAAAACGATTAAATAATTAATCATTTATAAGGAATGATTAATCAATTTATGAGAAAAATTGTAAATAAAAGAAATACAATAAATAATTTAGTGTCCTACAATTATATAAAACGTCTGTTTTTTTCAGAGTGAACAGTGCAAGAAGTTCAACTGAAAAGGAGACAGATCAAGAATCAGAACTCGCAAGCTGTGCGAGTTTTTCGATCGCGACATACAAACTGGCACAGTAAACGGCGGATCAATCACGACGTACAAATTGCCAGCAGCGCGTAACATTGCGAGACCTAATCTCCACGATCAAATTTATCCGCAAGATGGAAAGCAACAGGGCACAACGTGTGAGGGGAAAGAAAAAGAAATAGCGGCGAGCACGATCGCGTTATCGACGCTTCGTCGACTCTTTAAATCAGCGAAGGTAGGTAGGCAAGACCGAGGGATGAAGCGTATAAGTGAGAATGGATGAGAGAATACTCTTTTCCTTTCCTTGTCTCCTTGGCTCTTTTTTTTTTTTCCCACTCTCTGTGACGAAGAGGGGACACGCGCATGCAGATCACGTCGGTTGTAGCCAAGTGATAGCGTATCTGTGGGCGGCGCGTGCGTGTGGTCCTTCTATGTCCCCTCAGTTCCCCGCCTTATTCGGATCTTTCCTCGCTTCCACTATGCTTGAAGATATACCCTTTTTCTCCATTCCGAATCATCGTGAGCGCTACGTCCACTTTACAAATATTCCCCTCCCCCTCTCCCCCACTTCTTCAATTTTGCACGTCAACTTTGTTGATATAATACATAATTGGCCGAGAAAGTTCAACATATTGCTTCCATACTCATTACGATACGATCGTTTTAATTAGAACTGTATGCCGTCTAACACTGACAGTTCGTATCTGTAAAATGATCATACACTCGCCCACGTAGCCACTCTATATCGTATCGTATAACCGTTAAATTCTATAATCTTCTCCAGCGCGATATTTTTCTTGGATAATGAAAGAAGGTATGATGATATATCATCTGTGCGCAAATTATTATGCGAACGCTTTTCAAATAATTTCTGTTAATCGTTTATGGATGCGTAATAATTGACCTAAAGCAAAAGAGTAATTTTCGAACGTAACTTGAATTTTATAAAATCACATGCAAATTTTTTTAAAACATACGAAAATATACCTATAATTTATTTGAACGTGACATCGATATTACGAAATTTATTACGATATTTCTTTGAGAATATTTGGATTCTAATAAAATATTGCATGTCCAAAGTTTCCTCCATTTTGCTTCGAGTTAAATATTTTCGTTTAATATTGACTTATTTATCTCTATTATCATTTTCAAGGTGTGTCAAGCATATCCTTTGGACGGTCACAAATTAAAAGAGGCAGAGAGTTAAGCGATGGTTACTATCAAGAATTCCGCAGGCGCGACGCAGAAGTCTCCGCAGAAGTGCAGGACAAATAAGCGATACTTTGAACGAACGTGACACAAAGACTCTCATCGAGAAGTCATTCTGGTCGCTTTCAGCGAGAGTTCAGGACTCGCCGTTCCCTGGCGACGTCTCCCGCGCTCCTCCTCTTCGTCTTCGTAACTCCCATATGTATATCCTGACGCCGTAAACACGATTTTGCCAACACGGAGTTTTGCGGTAAAACGACGGGCCGTAATTCGCGGTAAAACGTCCGCCGGTAAGAATTTATGAAAGCTCGCCCGGGAGTCCGGGTTTACGTGCGCGGGCAAGCATATACACGGGCAAGCTGTAGCCGCCGTATGCTTCATTCGAGACGATGAGCGGCAGTCGACCGGTTGCACAGGATTCTTCTTATCGACGCGAGAAGGCCCGTCTTTGGATATACCTTCGGGATCCGAAATAGCGTCGTTGGGGCCCACTGAGCCCACCTCCACCTCCATCTCTTCCCGGCACCTTCGAGAAAAGAAACGTAACTCTAGACGTATCGCGGTGTCATGTCCTGCGCACCTGGCGGCCCCGTTCTTTGTAACACAATACACACGTTTCGTCCTCCTGCTCCTCCTCCTCCTCCCCCTCCCCCACCTCCTCCTCTTTAACTTCTCCTCCAAGCTTACCGCTGCCCTTTTGTCTCTTCTTCTCTCTGGCCCGTCATCAGCTTATACCTAGCCTGGATATGTGGAACGGATAAAAAAGGAGGAGGCAAAAATCCTGGTTTAATACCAGGGGGATTGGAATTTTCGGTCGGGCTGACGTACTCGCTCGAAAAAACCTGTTTAAGTGAACACACCGTAACGTCTGATATATCTAAGAGTCGCACAGATGAAGATTTAGACAGTTAAAATATTTCGCGACTATATATAGCAAAGAGATCTGTTTTGCGTGTGATAAATTAAACGTGTGCCGCACACTGGTTTTTTTGAGAAATAAAAAAATTTTGAAGGGAATAAATAAAATCGATGGCATTAATAATAAATGTTGATGATATTTCTCGCTCAAATTGATCCTTTCTAATATTTTTTCTATTAAAATTTCTATTCAAAAGCCTCGAATAATATTTTACCTATAGAAATCCGATTTCCTATAATAGTAACTCCAATTAAATCCGATTTGATTTAGCTATCATTTTACTGCGCAAGAGGCGAGGAAAATTAAGTGAGGGTACAGACGACTGTGAGTTAAAAAATAATAATAAATGTTTATTTTACACACGTGAACGAACAGAACACAATGGACACGTACAGTAGATACCGTTTAAAAATGGAGACGACTATACGTTATTCAAGAGAGAGAAGGTACCTACTACGTATCGCATACATAGAATTACAAACCTAAATATACACGAATTCGTATATCATTATCGTGATGTACATAACAATGATTACGCTCTAAACGTTAACGATGATAGATAGTGCAGGCGGATAGATACGATGTGAGTCAGAGGCTCGAATACGTGCAAGAGATCGAAATCCTGACCGTACTGGACCATGGACCGTGGCTCAGATACGACCGAATCAACCGTCGGAATCGATCGCACGTCGAAGTCAAGATCACTGCGGCGTTATAATAAATGGATGTCGATCCGTATCGTTGGCAGAAAGCTCAGGCAAGATTTTGTCCCGATGACCGAAGAAAAATCGATATCCATATATTAAGACGTCTCCTGAAGGACAATGGTGCTTGAACCGGAAACAGGTATTCCCGATGGTGGTGGCGACGATGGTACTCCCAAATTGTGCGTCAATGAGTGTCTCCTCAGATCACAATTCCTACGGAAGACTTTGCCGCAGGAGGCGCAATGATAAGGCTTGATATCCGTGTGTGTGAGAAGATGAGTCTTCAAATTGCTCCTCTGATTAAAACTCCTGGCACAGACGGGACATTTGTGCGGCGATTCCTCCATATGCAGAATTTTGTGAACAGCCAGTGTCCTGCTCTGGCAAAATCCTTTGCCGCATTCAGCGCATTTAAACGGTTTCTCCTTGCTGTGTATATACCTGAAATACAGGAGGAAACTTTCCGGTTTAAATCTTACGCTTAAATTTCTCTTTAAATTATTTACTCTAACTATATTTTTTAAAGTCAGAATACTCAAAACTATAATTTATAAAATTATAAAAGCGCGATATTATATATATATATATATATGTTTAATATTAGAAATTGAAAGGAGATAATAAAATAATCATCGAGTAATATATTATTAACTTAATTAACATTATTATTACAGGTAAGGACTACAATTATTGCAACGGCAAAGATATGAATGAATGAATGTATCATGACACGTTGACCATTAAATATAATGTACACGTCATTCAATCATCGTTGTAATTACGCGAGGTGGAAAAGGCGTACCATGAATTTGTCCGTTCGTAAATCGTACGATGCTTGTAATTAATGGCGACGCGATAAAGAGATAAATACGCGCGGTCTTTAAATCTTCCATCATGAAGGGAATAAATTTGGTAAATAATCCTATACCGTCATCAAAGCTTTTATGCGCTTAACGTAAATTTAATTCAATTTTCTTTTACATACATAACATATTATTACAATATTTAGTTCTTTCACATACACTGAAGGTTATAAATAAATTCTACTAAAATGATTATTTTAATCATGTGCGATCGAAAATGTTACAATGACGTAACTTGAAATTTGTTGTTCAAACCATAAATTACACTCATAAACACACATATGCATTTAATAATAAACACAATGCAAATATTTATGTATATAATGAAAAATCCGATATAAAAAATTTTATTAATGAAAATATAATTTCAAAAAAATTCATAATTTTGCTTTTTATTATTCATTAATTATAATTATATTACTATTATTTCATCACCATTGAAATTATTTTAAATGAAAAACTTAAATAATTAAATAATTCAAAATTTAAATAATTAATTCAATTAACGTTCTCCATTTAATTAATTCAGTTATTTCAGACATTCAACAGTAAAATAAAAAAACCTGCGCGATCGCATGTTTTCACAAAGAAAGATCTAATCGGAAGATTAACGTCTCCCAGGTGAACAGAGCCTATTTACCTGTGATCTCTGAGATGATCCTGCCGTCGGAAGGCTTTGCCACATATGTCGCACGAATACGGCCGCTCGTCAGTATGCGTCCTCTCGTGGATCAACAGATTATAGCTCTTCGTGAACTGCCGGCTGCAGAACTTACAAATAAACTGTTTCTTGGGTCTGGACGTACGGCAAGTCCTTGGTACACTCGAGTCCACCGTGATCGAAGCATGTTGCGCGGACGAGGAGGAGGAAGACGAGGTGGACGAAGCCGAGGAGCAACCCGAGGAAGTTGACGACGCGAAAGATGTTGGGACGGTCAAGGATCGTGAGACCGTCGTCACCGACGTGCTTGCGCGATTCCCTTCGGATATTCGTCGCAGGAGCAGCTCGTGATTCGCCGAGGAGGAGCTTGTTCCGGACGTCTCGCACAGCAGGACCTCGTCATCTTCCGCGAGAAGCGCCAGATCCTCTTCGGTGTCGGTCACAAAGTCCAGCCGTGCCTCATCTTCCTCGCTGATTGCCGAAGCGGCCGATCGGAGCAGCTGATCGGCTGTCAGATGGTCATTCTTGACTGCTGTCGGGCTCAGGGTCGCGTCAACATTCGCGTTCAGTGATGAACACCTCTGATTACCAACGACGGTCGCGGTGGCGCTCGCGATTTGCGCGACGCCGGAAGTCGCGCCGCTTGCATGAAGACGATGAAGCGTCAAGTACGTCTCCAGTGCCTGGAGATTGAAAGCCGCAGCGGCGGCGTGTCCCGGTGGCAGGAGCGCCGCTCGCTGCAGAGCCGAGAGGAGGGCACCCTGAAGCCTCAGGGCGACACTCTGGAGCGCTAGATTAGGTAATTCAGTGCCCGCAGCGAGACCGGTGACATCAGTCTCCTGTGAGTCTGCCGTAACTGTGACCGATGAAGTCGACGGCGAAGACGAAGTGGACGGTACCATTACGAGAGCTCGTTGCTCCTGCTCCGGTTCCTGATGTTCCTCCTCCTGCTG
>Ga0157363_1002384_pt1 | contig 16542 bp, 7 predicted proteins | sample AttsexASBM1_FD_111477 | JGI IMG/M metagenome (GOLD analysis project Ga0157363, IMG submission 111477) | Fungus gardens microbial communities from leaf cutter ant in Ribeirão Preto, State of São Paulo, Brazil - Atta sexdens ASBM1 | ecosystem: Host-associated > Fungi > Mycelium > Unclassified ... | reverse complement strand
TTAAAATTAACATTTTTGCATGTCTGAGAAAGTCTATTAAACGTTTTTTAAATTAAAATTAATATTTTATTTTAAATATTTTATTTTATCTTTAAGTTAAAATTAACATTTAATTTTTTACAATATACTGAATTATTTTTAGAATTATGATAATTATACTGAAATATTATTTAGAATTATTTTAAAAGATCACATAATTTAGTATTATTAAACTAATGCATTATAATTTAATGAGGATTATTTATGCGGGGAATATGATATCTGACAATCTTTTGACGCGCGAATTTGACCGGTATCTTCATTTAGATATTTCACAATCGTCATCATGAAGCAGTCTCTCTGATGTCGCCTTAAATTGTCAGGTACATACCTTAACGCCACAATCGCACGCGCGATAATCCCTCATCAGGAGAATGTCACAGCCGGAGCTGGCAATAACTTCACCGACGTATATACGGCCGAGGCGTCCATAAACGTAGATAATCGTATCCCTCGTACGATGAAATACACGTATTCTGCGACGATGCACTTCCCATGCGTTCATGTCCATCAAGTCAGGGCGTTTGCTTGACGTTATATCGGTATATTTGCATGGGCATGCTTCAACGAGCCTGTCAGACGCACACCTTATTCCATCGAGTCTCATAGTTTAGGATAACAAGTTAGACTTAAGTACGAACTGATGTCACGAACTGATTTGACTCTTGCGATATTCACCTTGGGTGATAGAAAAAAGTCAAAGAAGTTAAATTCGTAGATTCACAGAAATAATCGGATTAGTGAGATTTTGTATACAAAATACAAATAGAACTTCATGTAATTATATCAATGAAAAGCGATATATGAAGTGCGGTATATATATATATATATAGATATGTATATAGAATGTAATTACTGAACTTCGCAGAAGTCATAAATAATCAGCTCATCATACATTTTAGAGGTATATACTGACTCGAGCATTCGGGCATTCGGTAATCCGGACTTGTTATACGGCCGCTTGTGATCGTAAAACCAGCGGCGGAATAAACGGCATTGGATTACGTGACGTCTTATGAACCCGGCGCGTCTCGAGAACTGCCGTAAATGTATTATTAAAAGAGAGAGAGAGAGAGAGAGAGAGAGAGAGAGAGAGAGAAAGTCGACAGCCTAAGTTAACCGATGAAGGTTGAAGATCGTACAATATTCAACGCTTTTTTCGAATAACGTCGGTTTAGCGGGAAGGATCTATAAGTCATGGGATATCTAGCCGACCGAAGGCAAACGAACTCGAAACTATAAAACCTAAATGAAAAAGAACTGAAACGTTCGTTTATACTTATCGCCGTCATTTACAAGAATTTATCACGGAAAAGGGTAGGTACCGATATATTTCGATGCTTAAACCTACATCATCGAAATTTACGGCGGATATTTGTTAACTGTAATTCGAAGCACGACTATTGAACGAAAAGGAGAGAGATTAGGTGACATTCATTCGGAGCAACTCGATGCACCGCTACGGCGAGAGAGAGAGAAAGAGAGAGAGAGAGAGGGGTGAGAGGGAGGAGAAGTTTCATATTACATCGCGTTAAGGAGTTCTCGTGATGGGTGGCATTGCTTCAACGAAATCCGAAAATATTTCCTCTGCTTTGATGTAATTATAGTGACATATAATCAGGTCTCGCGAATGCAACTGTGTTCTCTTAAAATGTTAACGACAAAACTTTGACGGATCATTTTTCAGGCCGGCACACAGCTTCCAGTATTTACATAGTCAATAAAAACTTTTGCTTGGCATATCATCATTATTTCTGAATTATAATCATATTGTATGTCGTATGTAACTTTTTTACAGAGATATATGCTTGAAACTTGCATAATGCTTTATTAAAAGTGATCTGTTTCATTTATGAGCAAAAAGTAAAAAATTGACTTAAATATAAACAATATACTATCTTCGGAAAAATATAAACTTTTCTTAAATATTTTTAATTAAACGTCCAGTATATTTGATTTTGTATTATTGGTTTTATACTATTATAAATAAATTTTAAATGTTACATATGCATATTTTGTACAAACTATATATAAGTTTCTTGTTATTGTTGAGTCCTCTGTTTCTCCTCCATGTTTTAGTGTCTGATGATCGATCAGAAATGAACTAGAGCGATCACAATCGTTTCCCGTTTACGTTCGTCTTGGTAAGATCTTCACGCCGTTGAAAAATATTCACTACGTGACGAGTAAACTTTAGCCGATTCGTTGTTCGTAGAAAGTCCTGGATCTCGTGGAAGATAAACTCGACTTCAACTGCATACACGCGATGTGTCGGATTTAAATTGCTAAGACACTTCGATTTATCGTGATACCTGAAAATGCAATCAATGTTTTTTTTTTTTTTGAAGCTTTTTCTGATAACTGTTAATTATCATAACGGAATAAATTATTGTCCAAACATACCAAAAGCTATATTAATGAATACCGTAGTAGTTTCAATTTTAAGTTTATACAGCTGTGATTAGATGTGTCAAATAATAATTTTATTCTTCATATATTTCCGAGTTAGCCAAAACTAGTCTTTATTAAAATTGGATATATGAGAATTAGAAAAAGATAAAAAATTTATTCACACACATTTTTAATCCAACTGGTTAATAATGATGAATAGAAATTGGCAATTTTAACAGAAATAAATGATTAAGAGCATTAAAATTTAAATTTCAAATTGAATTAATAGTATTTTAATGATAAATTTATGAATGATAATGAGTCCAATTTTGTCACACTGCGATTTGATATCAGTTTTTATCGATGTAAGTCAAATTGTTCGATGTATCCGAATATAGTTGTATCAAATTGCAGCGCGAATGTAGAATACAGTTGGAAGAACGTTCAATCGAGATTACTTTACTTTTCATTTACGCCGGAAAATCTTTACCTGACTTCCCTGAGGACCGATTGACCTCTCGTAGCGGCACGAAAACTGCGGATCTCGCGGGAGATAAACTCTACGTAGTTGGAGCGTATACTATATACACACAAAGTGCCGGGTTTATATCGACTTGGTGTATACGTATCGTCTTACGTGGAACGTTAAAGCCGCGCCGGGTAAACGCGGAATCTCGCTCTCCTTCGTCGAGTATCGCTTACACGCGACCGTATAAACGGGAAATGACGGGGTACTACGAGGCAAACTGTGCGCTAGCGCTTTTTCCCTTCGCAAATTCCCGTTTTCACATCCGTCAGGATATCTTTATCTTCCTCCTTCTCTACCAAAGCGCGACCAAGTTTCATAGGCTCGTATTTCCTTGGCTCGTACGCGCAACAATCTTGCTTGTAATTTTATTGACATAATAATAAATGTCAATTTATTTTTTTTTCTTAATTAAAAATTGTATAAATAATAGCTTTATATTGTTTTTCTACGGTTTTGTATAGCGTCTATAGTTTTTATATGCTCGAATTGCTTGTTATATATTTTTACATTAAGATTCTCACCTTAGACTATTTTAAAATTTTTGCATTTAATTTTTTGCGATATTTAATAAATATATTTTTATTTGGAATAACCGTGCTTCGACCTATCTAATTTCTTCACATCACTTTCGTGAAATTATTTTATTCTTTTAATTATTAGAGAATTTTTCGAGAAATTCATTTCAGGAGAAATATTTTCAAGAGACAAAAGTCGTTCAGCAAACCAAGACAACTGAAATGTCTGGAAAGAGTGTATGTCATGGCGAGAAGACAAATTGTAAAGGAGGTGTGACACAGCACGTATATCACTGTCCGCCAATGTATTTCAGTGTGGCCACGTGTCAATTTAAAATTTAATACTTACTCTAGTTGTGTTACCGATACGCGAGACGCATAGTAAAAGTTATTTAGGCAGTAGTAAAAATTGTAATTCGGTTATCGCCTAGCAGTTTTTCAAGCGCGTACATAAAATTTGACATAAAGCTCTTTCGCCCCCCCTCCCTCCCCCCTATTTATCCTGCAACTTCTGGTTGCTGAACTTTACGGTGGTTATAAAAAATGATTTCGATCCATTTACAGACAAGGCGATAAATTTTTGGTCCCCGCCAAAGTACTCCTATCGCAAGATTGCCTTCTCGGAATATCGCGAGGTCATGAGTTTGTTTCCTCATATAATATTTTCGTCTTCTGTCGAATCTTTGCTTGCTTATCGAGCTTCTTAGTTAAATTGTTTCAAATGATTCAGCTGGTTGACTCGATGTTGTGTATTCGTAATGTTATTCGGCGCGATGTTTCATAAAGAAAATTTAAAGAGATTCTCGATATAGAGGATGCCTTGCACCAGGTGTCGCGACAGTTACTTTTAAAGGGGTTACTTCGAGGGTAACTGCTATGAAGTGCACCCTTTCTCTACGCTTGCACTTCGCCACTCTCGTGATATCGTGCGAAATTATTATTATACGAAACAATTTTTACGAACATTTTCTTTGCTATCCGAATTTACTCGAACTTCATTTAATCGTAATATAAGATATTTTCAACTAAATTTCTTGCACGGTTTATCTTTCTTTCTTTTTTCTCATATTAGAGAAAAAAAGAGAAAAGGTGAATCATACAAATAAGAAATTTAGAAAAAGAACAGATCTATAGAAATAAGTGAAAAGATGTTAGTAATCTGCGTTTATGTGTCTTACAAAAATGAATTTTTGATATGTACGTAATTATTAAAATAAGTAATGTTCATGAAAAATAAGAAAAATTTCTAGCGAGAAGGAATCAAATTTAATATTATTAAAATTTATATTAAATCCATGTTTTTCAATGTTAAAAAGTTAGACCATCTATTCCTATGTTTGCTGGCGTAGCAACTTAAAATAATGAAAAGAAAGAAGCAAAAACAGAAATATAAAAATGGGTCAAAGATTTAAAAATGCGGCTTGGGCGTTTTAGTAAACTGAAACTAACACTGCCATCTTGCCAAAAGTGGAATGGGTGTAGGACGTATGCATGCAAGATGTTTATCTTTCATCAACTAACATTGCTGCCAACAGCTCCGACCACTTCTGACTATCTGACTTTGGCGAGGCAAGAGGCAGCTAGAGAGATAAAAGGTATCCCCTATTTACCGCAACCACGTTGAAAAATTTAGTTGGACATAACGAGTACTAGCCAAGTAGATGAAGTCAGACTGTTATTTTTTTTCTTCATGACGAGGCAACGTTCGTTATTCTCAGCTCCTTTATTGAGGCTGTTCATGTGAATCTTAAAAGCTTTTAAACAACAACGATTTTAAAAAGATCCATTGTGAAATATTTAATTAGCACAATATTTATAGTACATCTGTAACATTTATAGTTCATTTCATACGCTAATAGCAAATGCATTTGTTACATGAAAGTTAAGAAATCATAATAAGTAAAAAGATATAAAAGGAGGCAAGCAGAAAATGTCACATTAATTTACTGACAGTTCTACTAAAAGTCATATTCATAATTTCGATACTTATCTTAAAGTTCTTATTGTAATTAAACACGAAATGAAGAGATTTGAATACTCAGTGGATATATACGCTGCTGAATATGCACGAGAACAAAACAATATGAGACGACACGATGCATGAATGCATTGGTGTAGTACATTCCGCTAACAAGTTATCCATATCATCGACAGTGTATTATGATATTTCTTTTTGAGCGGGACGATCGTATTCGACAGAGAAATCGAGTTGTTAGAAATAGAACCTCTTTAAAGTTTTAACAGCTGTAGGAAATTAAGTATACCGACGCGAGTAGCATTAAAATTTTACGATCAAGCTTGGCATAATTACTTTCACCATTTTCGTACTATTCACATTTTATTCGCAAAAACATGTGTATGCATTTTCTAGTAGAATATATTCGTTTTTGTTTTTTTAACGAAATTAAAATCAACATAAATGTTTGTAGTTGCATATTTTTTTCAAATCTTTTTAAATTTTTCAAATATTTGCATAAGTTTTTTAGTTTATATAAAATTGTTAAAATACTTTTATTACAAATTGTGATCTCATTCTTATTTACGGTTTCTTTAAAAATTTGAATTTGAATTTCACATATTGTGCGTATAAATAAACGTATTTAAGTATTAAATCAACTGTGAATGGTTTGTTGATAAACGCAGCTTACAATTACTTCAGCATATTTACAATTCAGCGGATTATTGCATGATTATCAAGCATTATGATGTCCTGCGCGGTCTTCCTATTCAAAATTACCGATAGCTTGAAATGTAAGAGAGGTTGACTGTCACATGTATGTATGTTCCCCGACAGCTACGAAAGCGAAACTGATTGGCTGCTAAATCTCCGGCTTTTCCGTAGGATTTGCTTTTTTCCACGACGTGAGTCTGAATTCGTCGGTAATTGGGTATAAATCACGGCTCGCCTTCACAACGCGAAATTCCGTGATGCCTTTGTACGCGTTGCATCATTAGCGAACATTATATCTGGCATGTTGGATGACAGCACTAGCCTGAGCAGGTTTTGTCTGGCATGTTCGTGTGTGTAAGTGTATATGAATGCGTGCGTGCACGCGCGCGCGCGCGCGGTGTGTGTGTGTGTGTGTGTTCTGCAAGCGTTCGAACAGCTGAACTTTTCCAACTTTCTTTATATGCAAACACGTGCGCGTCATTTAAATTATACAATGTAAATATGATGTTATTCGATATATATATATATATATATATATATATATAGAGTTAAATCTACAATAACTTTAAAAAAGTTTCGTTATCACATTTTTAAATTAATTTAAATTAATTTAAAAATTTATACACACATCTGTTATAAATCTCTTATAATTCATACATATCAAAGACCAGTAGCATAATTAAGGATACTAAACGAAGATGAATTCATTGTACTCAACATTTTAATATCTTTGAAATATTAACATTAAATCAAAGCCAGAAAATTCTTATTAAGAAGAAAAAAACAAGAGAAAAAATCATAAAAAATAAAGATGATAAATGATACTAGAAGATATATAACGAAAGTATTTACTGATTTATTAGAATATTCATATATCAAATTAAACTGGAAGTTAATGACAAATTTAACTAAAGAAGGACTTCACAAATTTAAAATAATAAAAAGTAATAAAGGCTAGGTAGGAATCAACGCAGTTATTATTGTGATTATCTTATAATTATTTAGTTTATTCCATCCACTTTGATATAGTTTCGATGAGCGAATACAATAGAATTGACATTTCGACTCCTCTTTGAGTCATCATCAGAATTAATTATCCATTATTACAACTTCTTGTTCCGCAATTAATTTCTTCGTGTAATGTGTAGGTTTTCCAACAGTTGCTAGACTATTGGAATCACAACATCGCCACGCTCCATTACACAGTTAAAAAAAAAACTTAAGTAATAAAAATTTTTTCATAACAGTTAGTCATACAGATAAAAAATAATTTTTGTAAATATACATATAAGATTGGGTTGTCCGAAAAGGATATTCGTGCCGATGTTGAAGGAAAAATTAAACACAGAAAATTTAAATTTTAGTATACATTTATTAAATTATAGGTTAGTCAGAACACTTTCCGGATAACCCAATATATGTATCTTGATACAACGGTTTCTAAGAAGACTATCAGTTGCCTTTTAATAACAACTGCGTTAATTCCCACAGCCTTTATTACTTTTTATTATTGGAAATTAATGATTTATGCGCTGTATGTACATAGAGTATCATTTAGGTACTTTCAATATTTTGTGTTTGTTTTATTTAGTGAAAATAAAATTTATATTTTAAGATTTGGGAAAATAGTATGTTCAAAATATTTATATTTCTAATAAAATTCACATGTTTTACATGTAATTTTATAATATGCGATTATTGTTAAAATTCTTTTCGTGATGAAAAAAACGGATTTGATTTTTGAATTCAGCGCACCAATTTTATGTTAAATCACATTACTAGATTCAGGCGATGATCCTAAGATTTCAATTCGCGGATTAGTGTAATTACAAAAGGGGGATAAAGTATGATTAGATCTAAAAGATTTATTGAGAATATTGAAAAAGATAATCTCGATTGTCTTTTTCGAAGGTAATATATGATGTCCGTGATTCATTGTTCGGAAGATGAGTCGTCCATTGAGCAGGTGCACTTCCCATACAGGTATGTAAATCTTTCAGGCTCGGAGGCACGTGTCTGGTACTCCTGTACAAGGCACGACTTATCGCTTATATTAATTTTTGTTACAAGATTCGACTGGGAACCGACAGTGGAGGCGGGCCGTCCTCGATCTTCGGCTATTAAGGAGGACGCACATATTTTTGGCTCTCCTCGCAGCATCCGAGGGGATGACGGGTACGCGTGTTTCTCGGTTTGTTGCCATTCGTGTTGCACGTGGTGCCCTGGCGTGCACCACGGGGGGTCTCCGGACCCCACATAATGCTCAAAGATACCGACCACTGGCTTATGACATGTAATAGTAATTCTTTTTCATCCGACTAGGTTATTTTCTCTAATTCTTTTTTATATATCTATCAGGTAATAGAAAAATTCTATCTCTTTACGTACAGAGATTAGTTATCGAAGAGTTAAGATTTTCTTGTCGCTTCAGACTTTAATCCTGATTGATTGATACTCGAAATTTCTTTTGCCTCTATTCCTTGCCAGGAATCGATTATTCGACGTTAGTCGCATATTAAGTCTGTCATAAAAATAAAAATCCATAGTAAGAGATCCGTATAGTCAAGAGAATGGAATATACCGTTATTTCTTTATCCGTCTTATGATTCATGTGATGATACATGAGTGCACCTACCATACGTTTGACCATATCCGAACATTTGTCAGACTTACTGTAGTAATACCTAAGCGGGAAGTGAAATCTCTTTATAAGTTGAAAAAATGAAACGTAGAATTCATAGAAGTTTCGTTCTCTCTTGCATAAATTAAAAATGATATAAGTCATTTTTACTGTCGACAATCGTTGATAGTTTCGGTAAATGGATTGTTCTGAAGAAAGATGAATGAAAATCGAGTCCGTTGAAAGCAGGACAGTCTTTACCAACTTGACGACTGTAAAACGTTCGCCCCAAAGAGGATAAACAAAGGCTGTGAAAGCAAGTCAGTGACCCTTCCCCTTCATTGCTTCCTTTTCGCAATGTCGTGCTCGTTTCATCTTCCACCTTGCCTTCTCGTCTCGGGGGTTTCCAAGGAGGCGCGCGAAGAGAATGAAATTCCAGCGTGTATTTACTCTTCCCCGTATTTTCCTTCGATATTAACACGTCGGCAAACAGTCGTTATTAATTTTATTTCCGATTGTTTACCGAAAGCTTTGGTGGACGTAACAAGGAACTTGACCGTCGAAATAATTGTTGACAACCCATACGTGTGTATATGCATGTACACGCATTTATTTTTTTACTGCACTTGAAAAAAAAAATTGATCGGAAATAAGCAATTAGCTTTTCAATTCCTAAACTTATTGTAACAACATGAACTATATTTCAATAGTTTCGTCTTATCGTAGATTTAAAAAATTAGTAGAATGTTACACACATATTTTTAAAAAATTAAAAAAATTGTTTACACAAAGATAAAGATAAATTAAAATAAAGCAATTAAAAGAAAAGCTTCATTATAAAATTATTTAGTTGTTAAATTTTGCAATAAGCCCATGAAAATAATTTAACGTACAATACATAAATCAAATATGTTAGTGAATCAAAGCATTAAACTTTATTATTCGCCTAACAATAAGTAAAATGTAAAAAAAATTAATTAGATACTGAACACTCACAGGAAAGTCAAAGCGAACTGATTGACGAACTGTTAATTAGTTGGAACGTTTATAGTCGCTCAGGACGATCGATTGCCAGTAAATAGTAATTGCGCGGCTGTCAATAGGTTAGCGATCACAATAATAATTGATTTGCTTGATTTTATATCAAGTAAATATAATTAACGATCTCATTTAGCTTAATAAAAATACAATGATAGACTTAATCATTACTTCGTATTTATATCTTACGCTTTTAATTTATACAACGCGATCATTAATAGTGATGAAAATGCCATGGTATACCAATGTTTGCGCTTGACTGATTTGAATGATAATTTTATTGAATTATTAAACCATTTCAATATTCGGTATTTAAGCGACAATGACATTTTTGGTTCGCGATCGCGACTTTTTTCCTCTTGCCTAGTAAATCATATATCTAGTGCAAGTGTCGTTCAGTTCTGTGATAATAAATATCGGAGAACCGCATCAGCTATTGGAAGGAAAAAAGTTATTGAAAATGGAGCTCGGGATGGTCGGGCTGCAAAAATTTACCAAACGTGACTCTTTCCAGGGGAACGTATGCCAATCAGGATTTTCGAATTTCATGTTCCACGGTAATTACGAGGTAGAGCGCATTTTTCTTTTTCCGTTCTCGTAACCACCCACATTCTCTCTCTTTCTCTCTCTTCCGACTGAAACGTGTTCGGGCATTGCTCGTGACACAATTCGTTCGTTAACCGCGTGAAATAATAATTATTATCCCGTGGGTAGCCCTGGGCGATCGCACGAGCTATCCGAAAGGGAGGAGCAAACGAGTGGATGATATTTTATACAGCGGAACAGTCGGCCTGAAAATTGATAAATCGCTCGTCTCTTGTACGTTGTTCCCCTGGATAGTCTGCAATCGATGATAAAGTTGGCAAAAGGTCATTGATCGACAAAATATTTTACATTGGAAATCAAAAACTGCGAATAGGAAAAAAAAAACATATAATGGATCATAGGAACAAGCGGCGACGGTCACGAGGTCGAATCTCGGTTGCTAGCTTAAACTGTAAAACCGATTTTATTGAGCTTGGAAAATGAAACATTCAATATGAGATTTATTTGTCTTTTTATTCCGTTATCAACTAAAGTAGAATTTTAGTATGACTGTTGGTCAGAAAGGAACGGTCCAGAAAGATATAGTTAATCGATAATTAAGGTAAATGTACTATTAGCGGACAATTAGTTGACATGACGCAATTATTGGAAATAACGAAAATTTTAAATATTAAACTTTTAATGATATGTACGACTCCAACTCTAAATAAATTTGTAGTTATTTGTATTTATTTGTATTTATAAAAATTTAATGAGACGAATTTATTTATAATTGTATATATAATTGTATATGTAATTCATAAAGTTTGTGCATATGTGTACATTTTGTATTTTTTATATTTCCAGTTATAAATCTTATGTAATTAGCAGATTGTTCTGCGTAGAGAGTGAAATTCTTTCGAATGCTGATTGTTTAGCTATCCTATTTCTAGCGAAATAAACGCAGCCTGTCTACGGATTTTACCGATGGCAAAACGATCGCGCTCGACCGCAGCACTCGTAACTTCGTTTCAGAATTTCATCGACGTCGATTAACCCAGATACGCCTCAGGGCCAAGTCGAACCGCAACTGGGGTTTAAACTTTAGTAGTTTATTTAGCAGTTACGTGCACTGAAACGTTCTAAATAGTGGAGTGCTTTCCCACGTGCAGTACATTATAACAAGCTCGTTTCGTCGGTGATATACCAAAATACATCTATACCAATGGTTTCAATAAATTTCGCCATAGCTAATGTCGCGAAAAGAACTGATAAATTACATTATAATCTCTTATGTTTTCTCACTAGTTTTATACTTCAATAATATATGTAGCGTCAAAGATGAATGTGTAATCATATAATATATAATTGTATTCTGTTTGCACATAATAGGTACTAGGACTTATTTTATATGTCAAAATGTCAAAAGAAGCTGGAAGAATAATTATCTTATATTTAAAATATATATTTATATATATTTGATAATACATTTGATTATGATAGTGTAAATAAAATGGAACATTTGGTTTTGCTACATAATTAGCAGCAATTGCTGCTAAATAATTTTTAAACTGAGGGGACTGTATATAATATTTCATATATTACGCTCATAAAAAGAAATTCGCATTTACGTGCAGTTTAATTAAAAGCGATCAACGTTGTATTAAATTTACTCGAAATGTTATTAAATTAATTATAACAATATGATATCACATATAATTATGCACACGGAAAATACTATAAAATACTATACCTCTTCCTCAAGCAAATTCTTTTAATTCGGCTATTATATTGGCTAAATGTAACCAAGTTTATGTAAAGCTATGAAAGTTACGACCGTTTCTAACATGAGTAGTATGAGTACGTTTTATCACGGAGAACACTCAAGCGTTTTACCGTCTATGTAATTTCCATGCATCTACTCATAATCGAGCCTCATAATTTTCCCAACTTGTTCGACAAGGTTCTAATCGGTCGACCTCGTTTCCGTCTCAAGTTTCTAGGAATTGCGGAATACGCCGTTCCGTAGCTTCCAGATGAAAACGTAACGTCGCTATGACTTTAGTCAACGCGCAGAAACGCCGAAAGGACGGAAGTTAGGTCGATGAAATGCCGGGAATTAATGGAATGCTCTCGCGTGTTGCGTCTTATATAAAACTTAGTACGGCGTTTCTCTGCGCGCTCGTAGTCACAAACGATTTTCAAACATACGCCGTTCTAGTTAATGCATTGGCATACCTCCGACAAAAGGCGACGAATACCATACTTTGTAGAGACCTATGAGATATGCAAAGTAGTTTTATTCGTCATGCAAGGTGTATTTATGTCGAGTTGAAACTGCTGTACTTTCAGTGAACAGTTTTTGACAAATTTTATTGCTACAAAAAAGAAGAACGCATTTTATGTTAATTATATTGTGCGTTTTCATCATCACCGTAATGGACATATCTAAAAATTATTATTTGTGATATACGTTATTTATGAGAGTGGAAACTTCCCATCCAAATGCACGTCTATTTCAACCTCTGTTATCGTACTGCACGTGCAATAATTTTCCTCTGTCATAATAAAGAAGCACTTTTTACGCTGTATGTGCTTTGGACGATAAAGAAAACCGTTATGGACCGGAGGTGCATCCTTTACCGGTGATTTGTTACGTTGTACTATCGCCTTTAGGTACCTATATAGTTGGTTTGACCATTTCGCAACACTTGCTCGCCGCTCGCTACTACGGATGTACCTTGCAATCGGAGCATTATGCACCGGGCCGAATTGTCTGGGAGGAAAAGCTTGGCAATCCTCTCGGGTGAAAACTACACTATCTGCTCTATACATGTTCTAAACTTACCGCGAATGTGCTTTCAACTATAAATCCTTTACTGATTCTAGAAATACTTTTGTATAACAAAATTTAATGAGACATCATTTTTATACTCAGCAACTTATTTAAATCTCTCTTGAAGATTTACAAATCTACATAAATTTTATTAAATTAAATCAAAGTTTTAAAATTAGTAACTTTTGAACCTTAAATTTTTTATGTTTAATCTAATGATATAAATTTAAAGACTCCTTTAAAATATACTTATAAAAAATTAGCATGTTTTAGACATTTTCCATCAATATTTTATCATCTGTATTGTATAGGTAATGTATTTATAGCAGGTACATTATTGTAGCAGCTATATATTTTTTTATTTTTAATTGTTAATGTCTGTAATTGTGAAGACACTTGATGGATAATGTTAGTAATGTGTAACATATGTATAAGCTTAAGTAGATGTGTTTAAAGCTACGAATGATGATCTTCTGAAGTGCATTCTGTTGTCATGAGTTGTTAGAGTTTCTTGGCAAGATTACAATTGCCAGTTAGACAGAAAGTATTTCGTATGGATAATTAATTGTCCGTAAAAGCGCGGTTTATGTTGTCTCAATTGTACATGTATACAAATGAAAATGATCTAGAGACCGAATTGTCGCAAACAAAGTATCTTGAGCATGTAAAATATCCTTCCGCTATATTTATGCTACAGTTATTCATGTTCCGTAAATCTTTCTATATTATTTGTACATGCGCGTATAATACTTTTATTTATAACTTAATTTTCTAGGAAAAGAGTATGTGTATACGATATCCTGGGATTTGAGCGCAAAGCATAATAATAAATAACTCTGAGTTACTAAAGTTTAATATGTTTTATTTAAATAAAAAAAGGAATATAATAGATACGAGTAATACATTTTTTTACAATTCTATTTAGATTTTTACTTTATATCAACAAAAGTTTTCGTAATTAATCTAAAATCTTTTCATTATTTAGCGGCAAGAAAAATTCATATTAACGTCATGAAAATGAAATATTTCAAGAGACTAATGCATTTGATAGGTACGTACAATGCAAAAATGGGTGGTCAAAAAGCATATACGTCTTATTATACAAGCAATATAATTTCAGCTATGATTTTATGAGACTTATCTGAATAAATTGCGCTCACACTTTGAAAACTCGTAATTTCTTAGCCTACAGTCTCTCACGATACATACCTGCTGTCGTTATTGCATTACAAAGCTTTTCGCGTCGCATTAACCCCTAAAGCTCGTGCTCGCATAAGTCGTCCAGTTCTTAACGCCGTAGTATGTAATAGTATATCGTGACTGCAAAGCCAGCCAATCGATCGTGAAAACCTGAATTTAAAATGGAAAGGCTCGGCTTACGACGATATCACTCAAGAAGAATGCAAGTAATACATTTTACTTTATCTACTTTATTGATCACGATCAATTTTAAGGGCTTTATTTTCTTTATATATATATATATATATATATTACAATAAAAAATATTCTTCTATTTAAAAAATTTTATAAATTATGATATATTTATTTAAAATAAAACTTTGCTAAGTTAAAACGTGATTGTAAATAATGAAAACATATATTTATGTAAGTTATGAAATTTTTAATTGAAAGGTTGATTAGCAATTACGATTCACGCTATACGCCAGTGCTGCAAGGCAATGTAAGTTTCCTGGGAACATTCAGTGAGCATGTAACAAAGTCGTGTCGATATTATGTTCGATATGGCTGTTTCTGCAGATCATTCATCTACGGAGCGTATAATAATACACAATTATTGTGCGCAACATACTCAGGAAATTGACGGTTGCGGTGCTGGAAAGCCGGTCTATAACGCGATCATTGAAGCGTCGATGACTAGCAAACTGACATTGATCGGAATCGTCGAAATTCTCGCCATCGGCGATCAGTATTTTTCACGAGACGATCTTCTCTAACGGCAATTTCCCTGAGTTGGCTCGGTTAGATGATGACAGAAAATTCACTCGCATGCACACGTGCACGTGTTCGAAGTTTGAATGTACCCAGTGCACGCGCCGACCGATGCATGTCGCGTGTTAGTGACGACTGTCATTGCCAGGTGTCAACATATGTGGTAATATTCCCTATTCTAATGGATGGCGTATTCATCGTATTGTTATTCGGTCCTTTGTGAAAAATTACTCAAACTACATTCAGATTACATATATAACGACAATTATAAATAAAACGTTTAATATGTGAAATTTCTAATAATAATCTTTCATTTTTATTTCTAAAATTTTTAGTTAGATTTAAAAGTTTGCATTTTAAAAGTAATTTAAAAATGTATCGTGTTTACGTATCGATAATATAAAAAAGATCTAGTTTTCATATTGATTAATGCAAGTTAAGTATAGCTTTTGATTATGCTGAGAGAATTGAATTGTGCAGTAGAGAACTAATGTGCAGTTGTGTGATTTTCAAAAGTATAATTTTCGAGTATAATGAATATACCTACCGACTTTCATTATCGCGGAATCAAATGCATTTACTTCGCAACCCTCGCGGTAATGTCTTAGGCAGGTACATTCGTGTTAATGAAAGAGAATTTTGGTGTTTGGAAGTACAACATTGAACCTAACACGCGATATTATCTTCTCCCTTTGATACAACTTGAATGTCGGTGCCGGGCTGAGTCACGGTCAAAGTCAGATACGTGCATGATACTCGTGGGGGATAGAAAAAAACACAGCCGACGACGGAAATATCCGGTTCCGGTAACGCACGGGGAGAACTTTCCCCGAGCGAAGCTCTTCCGTTAATTACCACGTGTGAAAAACATGCACCAAAATATCATATATCGATGACATCGCTATTTTTGTTATGTATGGGGCTCGATGATTTATTATGTCGTATGCAGATTTCCATTTATAAAATCGTTCTGTCATTTTGGATGGGATAGTATAAATATACCAAAAGTATTGAGGGTGGCTATCACTATATGGGTATCTAAGTATTGAATATTATGAAACTAGTTTTCCAACAATGTCAATTATTCTTTTATTAAACATTTTAATATGTCAATGCTGTCATTTATGTACGAAAAACTTGTTTAATTTGCAAATATCTTTTTATTTGACCTTCGATTTACGAAAATAGTGCAGTTGAATGGATAGAATGATGCACACATTTAGCATTACTTGATCCTAATGATGACACGAAGCGATATTACGTTCGATATTATCGATCAAATGTAAGACATCCGACTTATTGCGAGATCCTAAACTGTAGAAGATAGCGGAAACATTTACGGATAGTAATACAGTTATGACCGGTTATGACCACTTCTCGTCTCTGATATTATATTGCTATTCAAAGTCTCGCTGCCAAATGTACCTC
>Ga0157363_1002383_pt1 | contig 16543 bp, 17 predicted proteins | sample AttsexASBM1_FD_111477 | JGI IMG/M metagenome (GOLD analysis project Ga0157363, IMG submission 111477) | Fungus gardens microbial communities from leaf cutter ant in Ribeirão Preto, State of São Paulo, Brazil - Atta sexdens ASBM1 | ecosystem: Host-associated > Fungi > Mycelium > Unclassified ... | reverse complement strand
GCCTTGATTTCCGTCCTGGCGAAATTACTCATCTTCCGGATGGCCTGCTTCTGGCCGATGGATGTCATTTCCCCAATACGCCATTCCCAGCCGAAATGATGACTCAGCGTCGTTCGGCCCTGACGGAGCTTTCTCCCAAAATCCGTGCAGCGTTGCGTCCAACTGTCTGAGAAACCGATGGGCTCTGGTTCAGAGCCCGCTTATCTCCGTTTCTCAGGCAGGACACGACACAGCAGAAGCAATGCAAGACCAGCCAGATACGGCGCAGAGACAGCGTTCAGTGTCTTGAACGAGAGAAAGAAGTGGATGCCCGCTAGAACTGCGGCCAGGTAGATCAGCCTGTGCAGCACCTTCCAGCGCCGCTTCATCAGGCGCATGGAAAACACGTTCGAGGTCAGCGCGAGGGGGACCAGCAGAACCAGCGCGCTCATCCCGAGAATAATGAAGGGACGGTGCGTGATATCAGTCCACAGGACGCCCCAGTCAAACCCGTGATCCAGACCGATATAGGCCAGCACATGCAGACTGGCGTAGAAAAACGCCAATAGTCCGGTGAGGCGGCGGTATCGGAGCAGGTTGATGCCCGCAAAGCGTTTCAGCGGAGCCAGCACCAGACAGGCCAGCAGAAAGCGGAAGGCCCAGAGACCCAGTGACCGCTCGAACACATTGACTGGATCGGCACCAAGCGCCCCATGTTGCCCCTGCCAGACGAGCCATGCAGCCGGGATCAGACCGATCGGATACAGAATGACGCGCCAATGCCGTTTTACGGCTCTTAAGGCGGACACAGAATCAGACGGCATCAGAAGTTTTTCCGCAAATCCATGCCGCGATACAAATCCGCCACCTGTTCGCCATATCCGTTGAACATCAGCGTCGGCTGCCGTGTAGCGCCGAACAGGGAATGTGCGCCTATGACGCGCTCTGTCGCCTGACTCCAGCGGGGATGATCGACCTGCGGATTGACGTTGGCATAAAAGCCGTATTCATCGGAGGCGAGGCGGTTCCATGTCGTAGGCGGTTCGTGATCCAGCAGGCGAATGCGCTGGATGGACTTGATGCCCTTGAAACCATATTTCCACGGGACGACCAGACGAATGGGCGCGCCATTCTGGTTCGGAAGCGTTTCGCCATAAACGCCGAGTGCAAGCAGCGTTAGAGGATTCATGGCCTCATCCAGACGCAGACCCTCCACATAAGGCCACTGAATCCCTGAAAGACCGTCGCTCTGTCCGGGCATCTCCGACGGGCGCAGGACGCTCTCGAAAGCGACATGGGTGGCGCGGGGATCGGGATCGGCGTCCTTCAGCAGGCTCGCAAGCGGAATACCGTCCCACGGAATCACCATGGACCACGCCTCGACGCAGCGCATCCGGTAAATCCGCTCTTCCATCGCCGCAGAACGCAGAAGCTGCGCGACATCCAGACGGACGGGCTTGCGGACGAGGCCTGTAATTTCCAACGTCCATGGGAGCGGATGGAAATCCTGCGAGCGGGCCGCAGGGTCAGCCTTGCCCATCCCGAACTCGTAAAAATTATTATAATGAGTCACGTCTTCGTGTGGCGTCGGCGTCAGATTACCGGAATACGGACCGGGATGTGTCTGGAGGGGGGCAGCCTTTGCCGTAGTGGCAAGCGCGCTCAGGGCTGCGGCACCGCCGATCAGGACGCGTCGGGAAAGATAGGCTTCTTTCGGCGTAATCTCGGACGGCTGGAGTCTGGGGTACTGAAAAAGTGCCATGATCAATTTCCGGACTTTGAGAAACTCTGGCACCTATGATGCGTGAGTCTGTCGTAACGCATCATAAGGAGTCAGTATCCATGTCCCGTCCTAAAATCGGTTTTATCGGCTACGGCGCGATGGCTCAGCGTATGGGCGCCAATCTGCGAAAGGCTGGCTACCCGGTTGTGGCGTTCGCGCCTTCAGGCGGCAAGGACGAGACGGAGATGCTGCCCTCACCCCGCGCAATTGCCGAAGCCGCCGAGATCATCATTTTCTGCGTGCCGAACGATGCTGCGGAAAACCAGTCCCTGCATGGCGAGAATGGCGCGCTTGCCGCTCTGACGGCTGACAAGCTTGTCCTCGATACCTCCACCGTCTCGCCGGATCAGGCAGACGCTTTTGCAAAACTTGCCGTCGAACGTGGTTTTTCCCTGCTTGATGCCCCCATGTCCGGCAGCACGCCGGAAGCCGAAAGCGGCGATCTGGTCATGCTGGTGGGCGGTGACGAGTCCGTGGTGAAGCGGGCCCAGCCGGTTCTGGACGTCATTGGCAAGCTGACGATCCATGCTGGCCCATCGGGTTCTGCGGCACGACTGAAGCTGGTTGTGAACGGTGTGATGGGCGCGACGCTCAATATCGTGGCCGAAGGCGTGTCTTACGGTCTTGCCGCCGGACTGGACCGCGATGTCGTGTTCGAAACGCTGCAACAGGTGGCGGTCGTCAGCCCGCATCACAAGCGCAAGCTGAAGATGGGCCAGAACCGGGAGTTCCCGTCGCAGTTCCCCACGCGCCTCATGTCCAAAGACATGGGACTTCTGCTGGATGCCGGTCGAAAGGTTGGCGCTTTCATGCCGGGCATGGCTGTTGCCGATCAGGCACTGGCCCTTTCAAACCGTCTGCATGCGGATGAGGATTACTCGGCCCTCATCGGTGCGATGGAACACAGCGTTGCCAATCTTCCTCATAAATGAGAACGATACGCGGGAGCGACCGTCCCTGAGGGAGGTCACCTCGCCTTATTCTGCCAAGGAGTGACATCATGGCTTTCGAACTTCCTACCCTGCCCTACGCTGAAAATGCTCTTGCCGATGCTGGCATGTGCCAGGAAACGCTGGAACTGCACCACGGCAAGCACCATCAGGCCTATGTCACGGCTCTGAACGGTTTCGCGGAAAGCAAACCGGAACTGGCTGGCAAGACGCTTGAGGAGATCGTTACGTTCTCCTACGGCAAGCCTGAAATCGCGCCTGTCTTCAACAATGCGGGCCAGCACTGGAACCACGTCCTGTTCTGGAAGAACCTCTCCCCGAAGGGCGGCAAGATTCCGGCTGGTCTGGAAAAGAAAATTACTGAAGACTTCGGCTCCGTCGAAGAGTTCAAGAAGCTCTTCAAACAGGCCGCCACGACGCAGTTCGGTTCCGGCTGGGCCTGGCTGGTACTGGACAAGTCCGGCAAGCTGGCCGTGACGAAGACGGCAAACGGCTCCAACCCGCTGGCCGAAGGTCAGGGCAAGGCGCTGCTCGGTCTCGACGTCTGGGAACACGCCTACTACCTCGATTTCCGCAACCGTCGTCCGGACTATGTCACGAACTTCCTGGACAAGCTCGCCAACTACGAGTTTGCGGAAGCCGAACTGAAGTCTGCCTGATTTCTTTTAGAACCGTCAGACAAGAAAAAGCCCCGCCCGGAAACCCGGGCGGGGCTTTTTTTAATGAACTGACCTCAAAGAGATCAGGAATCGTTGGCTGGCTTTTCACGCGACGTAATATTCGTAATCGTGCTGCGAACGATTTTCACGCGCACACCCTGAGCGATCTCGACATCCACTTCGTCGCTGTCATCGCGGGTCGCCTGCACGACGCCGACGATGCCACCGGCCGTGACAATCCGGTCGCCACGACGCAGGGAACTCTGCTCGTCACGCAGTTTGCGCGCGCGCTGTTGCTGGGGACGGATCAGCAGGAAATAGAACACCACGAAGATGAAAATCATCGGGGCGAACTGAAGCACCTGCGGGTTGGAGAGCAGACCACCACCATCGGCGGCCTGGGCGGAAGAAATGAACAGACTGCTCATGGATGTCAGGGTCCAGTCTTGAGTGAAGCTGGCGGGGACCATATCGTCCGGGGGCTGCCCGTCAAGCGTGGCGCCGATGTCTTTTGATCTCAACTTCTTTCAGACTGGAAACGTTTTCTATGACCGACCACGCCCTGCTCAGCGCTCTCGAACGTATTGCTGCCAGTCTGGAGCGCATGAGTCCGCCCACGCCGAGCGCGGATATCCTGCACAAACATGACGCCTTTCTGTGGCAGGCCGCGCTGGGCGTACTGACTCCGGTTGAGAAGGTTTCGGGCGTGCCCCTGTCCCTGCTTCAGGGCGTGAAGCGTCAGATGGATCAGGTCATGGCCAACACGCGGCATTTCGCGGAAGGCTTCAGCGCCAACAATGTCATGCTCTGGGGCGCGCGCGGTATGGGGAAATCTTCGCTCGTGAAAGCCTCCGTTGCAGCGGTGAACGCGGAGCAGCGTGCGAAGAACGGCGGAACACTGGCCCTGATCGAGATCCAGCGTGACGAACTTGCGTCCCTGCCCAAACTGTTGGCCGTTCTGCGGACCACTAAACGCCGCTGCATCCTGTTCTGCGATGACCTTTCGTTCGAAAGTCAGGACGCGGACTACAAATCTCTCAAATCCGTGCTCGATGGTGGCATCGGCGGTCGGCCCGAGAACGTCCTGATCTATGCGACGTCAAACCGGCGTCACCTGATGCCGCGTGACATGATCGAGAACGAGACGGGCAGCGCGATCAATCCATCCGAGGCGATTGAGGAAAAGGTCTCGCTTTCGGACCGGTTTGGTCTGTGGATCGGACTGTATGGCGCAACGCAGGACGATTTTCTGGCGATCGTGGAGGCTTATGGGGCTTATTATAAGCTGCCGGTCTCTCGTGAGGACCTGCGGCGCAAGGCATTACAATGGGCCATGGCGCGCGGCAGTCGCTCCGGCCGCGTGGCCTCGCAGTTCATCAGCGATCTGGCTGCAGAACTGGGTGTAACACCCGAACAGGATGCCTGAATTTTACGGTTATTTTTACTCGCACAAAACATTGAAGATACGAGAGTAATAATATGATCATCCTGATGATAATCGCCGCATTCTTTCTGGCTTATGCCGCTCCAGACACATCCATCGGCAGAATCTGTCGTGATAGACTTGTGAAGCGACCCTGCCGATGGATGAGAGAATTTCCTTACACTTTAGGAATGCTCGCGTTGGTAACTATTCTGTTTGTAAGTTGTGCCACATGGATGCTGGGGCATGATGGTTTTGCCAGCAGCATGCGGATGGCTCCCGATTTTCTGACTTTTGCGACCAGTTTTGAAGTGACGTCCTTTATCGAAGCAGCATCCAGCATTGCGTTCATGGTACTAACGACAAGCGTAGGGAAAAACATGCTGGTTCTGCGGCAGCTGTTCCGACGAACAGCGCAACGCGGCAGGCGCATGATGAGCGCAGCCCGCGCATGTTTGAAGGGCCGTAATACAGATGACCCTGACCCGGCACTTCTTTCAGCTTATGCCTAACGATGAAAGCAGGCGGACCGAAGCGCCGCCTGCTTTTCCCGTCGGTCAGAACGACGCGCTGACGGTGCCGAAGAATTCACGGACGGGGCCGCGTTCCATGGACTGATAATCGCCGACAGCGGGGTTGTCGTTCTCACCCATCATGGAGATGTATTTGGTGTTGAACAGGTTATAGACATTGAAGCTCGCCGTGACGTCCTTGAGAACGCTGAGCTTGCCGAAACGATACTGCGCACCGGCGTTAGCCAGCCAGTACCCACCGATCGATGTGTCGTTCATAAAGCTGTAGTAACGGCGGCTGTAGTAGTTCGCATCGAAATGCGCTGTCATACCCTTCCAGCTATAGGCAACGGACGTTTTGTACATCCATGCCGGATAGTTGACGATATTCTTGCCAGCCAGCGCGTAATAGCCGCCGACCGTATCGACGTTCCGGTCGTAGGTGCCTTTGTTGTAGCTCAGGTTGTTGCTGATGCTCAGCCCGTCGATGGGGGTGATGGTGATGTCACCATTCGCCCCCGTCATGGAGATATGGCCGAAATCAATGACCTGCGAAACCGGATTGGTCAGAGAGCCCACAGCAGCAGCCAGAATCGGGTGGATCAGGCTGGCGTGATAGACGGTCGCATTCACCTGAAGGAGTTTGGACGAATAGCGATAGCCACCGAGATAGACCCACGCCTTTGACGGCTCGAGAGACTTCTTCTGCGCCTGGAACGTCGCCTGATCCTGTACGGAATAAACCGAGTTCGCGACGCCATAGGCCGAAACCTCGTAGGCGCGCATATTCTCGGCCACGTCCACATAGATCTCGTGGTGGCGGTTGATGTGCCAGTCCAGATTGACATGTGGCAGGAAAGCCTGAGACGCCGTCAGCGATCCATTCGGCAAGGCGTCAGCACCCGTCCAATCAGCATTGTTATACTGTGCGCCGCCGGATGTGGTGGCTGTCATGGACTTGAACCCGGCGTGCAGTGTCAGACCTTCGGCCAGTTGGATGCTGTCCTGAAGGTGAAACTGCATGACATTGGTGTTCCACTGGAAGTTGTAACCTTCCAGATAGGCCGGGCCGTAAACATCATAAGGTCCGACGGCCTTGAGCGGTGCACCCTGCCCCAAGATCGGCTCGCGGTAATTGAATAGCCCGGCCTGCTGGTTGTTGTTCTCGTACCAGACACCGCCCTCAATCGTATGACGGCCCCATTTGTAGCGCAGGCTGGTATCGAAGCCGTAGCGTTCCTGACGGTTCTGCCAGACTTCCTCGGACAGAGGCACACCGCCCTCGACCTGATCGTCGGGGTCGCTGTCGGTATAGCTGTAATAGCCAGTCTGGCTATGACCGTAGATCGTACTGTTCCAGGTCAGATGGTCAGTGAGGGCAAGGTCGAAATGCAGACCGCCCATGTAATTGGTTTCGGCCTGCCCGCCATCATACATGGCGATATTGGAGCCATCGATGCCCGGAACACTGTCATAACCCGCCGGATAAGGGCGCGTGCCGTTGGCGATACCGTAAGCCAGCGCGTAATTCGGATAAAGATGCGGGGTGCGCCAGCCAAGATTCTTCAAAATCCCGATGGACGTATCGGGATAGTTCCACTGGGCAAGGCTGGACCAGTTGAAGAAAGCGGACATGCGGCTGCGTTCGTTGATCGGCTGCACGAGCTTCGCATCGACCTGCTGCATGAACTGGTCGCCGCTGCCCATCCACATGCCTTCGTCGGTCCGGGCATAAGAGGTGTAGAGCTTCGTACCGGTCTGGTTCAGCTTGCCGGAATCCAGACGGACATAGGTGCGGTAGGAGCCATAGCTGCCAAAGGACTGGCTCACCTTACCGCCGCGTTTGTCGTCAGGGTCCGAAGAGCCGATCTGGATCGTCCCGCCCAGCGTGTTCATGGAGGGCAGCTCAACGGAGCCTGCGCCCTGCGACATCCGTATGGACTGGATGTCGTCTGGAATAATGGCCGAGGCAAGGCTCATGCCGCTGACCGACTGGTAAGTCTGATCGTTCAGAGGAACGCCATCCACCGTCACGCCCATCTGGTTCATGAAGAAGCCACGGACGTAAAGATTGGCGCCGAAACTGTCGATGCCGAACGGATCGGTGGAGGTGAAGCTCACGCCCGGCGTACGGTCCAGCATCTTGTAGGCGCTGGTTCCAGGGACGTACTGGCGCATGATGGCTTTCGAGACTGCCTGCTCGGCATCACGGCCCGTCAGTTGCCGCCCCGTGACGGCGACGCTTTCGGTCGCGCGGGATTCCAGAGCCTCGGTCTTGCGACGGGCCGGTGCGGCACGTTCCGCGCCATCCCGTGCAGATGCGCCAGAAACAGCTTTCGAAGCTGTTTTCAGGGCATGATGCTTCGCCGGGTGTGCAGAAACCGACACCGGTGAAGCATCATCGGCTGCCAGAAGAGGCTGATGCCCTGCCGCCAGAGCAGACTGGCGGACTGCGAACAGTGCGATGGAGGACAGCAGCAGGGATCTGGTTCGCACCGTGGACGAAACTCCGGAATCTGGGTTTTGTGAACTTTGGGAAGCGGTGTCCTAAACGTGCCTGCACACCGCGAAAAGCGCCAGCATTGCTAGATGATGTTTCAATGACACGAAAACGGTGGTTTTTGTGCCGCATGTTGCGGGAAAGACGCGCTCTGTGAGAGTGAATGATCGCTTCCTGTGGTGGGGCTTTGCCTGTTAGGTTTGTCCTTAGCAAGACAATGTCGCGGTTTCATCACGGATCAGGATACTCATGTCGCAGACGCTTTCTGTCTCTTCTGCTGCCGAAAACTCTCCTTCGGACACGGATCGGGTGATCGACCCGAATATCGGCGAATATTCTCCCGTGGAGGATGTGGTCCGCAAGACAGGAGATCTGCGGCGCGTCCTGGCCAACCCCGATTATTGGTATCCGGTCGCATGGTCTCGTGAACTCAAGCGCGGCAAGACGATTGGCACGCGCTATGCCGGACAACCGATCGCACTCGTGCGCCCGATGGATGGCAGCGTGTTTGCGCTGGAAGACCGGTGCGCGCATCGTCAGGTGCCGCTCAGTCTGGGCAAGGTCAGCGGTGAAGCAGTTCAGTGTTGCTATCACGGCTGGGCTTATGGCCGTTCGGGACGGTGCATCGATGTGCCGTATCTGGGCAAAGGCAAGCTGCCGAACGGCGTGCGGACCTATCCGTGCCGTGAGGAAGGCGGCCTGATCTTCATTTTCCCGGGCGATCCTGCGAAGGCCGAAAGCACACCGTTTCCGCAGATGGGGTCGGTTGGCAATCCCGAATACAAGACGCGCCGTTTCGGCGAGACGGTCGCGTGTCATTACAGTTTCATGCATGAAAACCTGATGGATATGAACCATCAGTTCATGCACATGAAACAGATGGGCCAGATGAAACCCCGCTTTCTGGGCGGGCGGGACGAACCCACACTGGTCGAGGCGCGCTACAGTTTCGCCCGGACAGGCGGCAAGCAGCCCTGGGGCGAGACATTCATTTTCGGCGAGCGCCGGGATGCGAGCGAGAAATACGCCCATAAAGACGTCATGACGATCCGGACGGAATATCCGTACCAGACACTTCGCATCGCCACAGGCGACGAACCCCCGGTCATGGATCTGTGGATCGTCTATGTCCCGCAGGATGCGGACCAGAAGACCTGTCGCGTTTTCGGACTGCTTTCGATCCGTCGCCCGAAGGCGAAGCTGGTTCTGGACATCGCGTGGCCGTTCCTCGTCGCGTTCACGGAGCGGATTTTCAAAGAAGACCGGGACATCGTGGAACTGGAACAGGCGGCGTGGAACGAGCAGGGCGGCGATCGCAATCAGGAAGTCTTCCCGGTTATCAACATGCTGCGTCGGCTTCTGGCCCGATGCGGCGTTCCAGCCGACAAACCCACAGACCAGCAGGTTTCACAATCCTGACATGACACCTGAACTCAAGGCAGGGGGCCTCGTTCTGCGCGCCCTGCAGCCGGAAGACGCCCCGGCCGTCCATCGTCTGATCAATGACTGGAGCGTCGTGCGGATGCTCAGTCGCCTGCCCTTTCCGTATCCGCGCGATCTCGCGGAACAGTGGATCGACTCCACACGTCATGACAGCACGCAGGGCAGCGCCCATCATTTCGCCATCACCCGTGATGGATCGCTTCTAGGCGCGATCGGCCTTGTTCTGTCCGAAGACCGGCGTTCCGGATCGCTGGGCTATTGGCTGGCTCCGAGCGTCTGGGGACAGGGCCTGACCACTCAGGCGGCCCGGCGTGTGATCGAATGGGGACTGACGGTGCTTCGACTGGAGAAAATCACAGCAGATGCCGCGCAGGACAATGCGGCCTCTCTGGCGGTTCTGGGCAAGCTCGGTTTTGCAAAAACGGGCACATCCAGCCGACGCTTCGTGTCGCGCAGACAGGATTGTCCGATTGATCTGCTCGAATTGTCCCGGACGACATTTCTTTCTGAAGTACCAGAACCGGTTGAGGCTCCTGTGCCGGAGGCCGAAGCGGTTCCTGTCGCTATGGAACCGCCTAAGCCGCGTACGCTGCTGGTCGTGGCAGCCGCACTTTTGGACGCACAGGGACGGATTCTTCTTGCCAAAAGACCGGAAGGCAAACGTCTCGCGGGGCTATGGGAATTTCCCGGCGGCAAAGTCGAACGCGATGAGACGCCGGAACAGGCGCTGATCCGGGAAATGCGTGAGGAGCTCGGGCTGGATCTGACCGGCTCCTGTCTGGCACCCTTCACGTTCGTCAGCGAAAATGCCGGGCCGTTTCATCTGCTGATGCCGCTTTATGTGGTGCGGCGCTGGCGGGGCGTTCCCACCCCGCGTGAAGGTCAGACGCTGGAATGGGTTTCAGCAGCGGATCTGGGTCGTTATCCCATGCCTGACCCGGATCTGCCCCTGATCCCGCTTTTGCAGGAGCTTCTGGGCTAGATCAGGCGTTCAGACGGAAGACCTGCTGGGGCGCACCCGCAACATCCGTGCGAAACACAAACAGCGAACCGGCCTGCGGCTCCTTCGCCAGCGTTTCAGCATCCAGTCCTTTGCGGGCCGTTGTCACGAAAACGGTTTTCAGGTCGTCTCCTCCGAACGCCACCTTGGTCACGTTTGTAACTGGCATGGGAATGGCCGAAAGCTCCGTCCCATCCGGCCTGAAACGCATCACGCGCGAACCACCCCACACGCCGCACCAGAGCGTGCCCTCGCTATCGGTCACGATCCCGTCGGGATATCCCTGTTCCAGCCGGGCAAAAACCCGCTCGTTCGCAAGTTCGCCATCGGGCTGAATGTCGAAAGCATAAATCGTCTGTTCCGGGCTGTCGCAGACATAAAGCGTCTTTCCGCAGGGGGAGACGGCAGGGCCATTGGAGACAGTATAGCCTTCATCATGATGCGTCACGCTCAGGGCGGCCCCTTCATGCACAACGCGATAGATCGAGCCGGAAGGCTGTTCCTCGCCATCATCCATCGTCCCGAACCAAAGTCGCCCCTGCGGATCGACACAGCCGTCATTCAGACGATTGCCGGGTTTCTCAGGCTCGACCAGCTTATGATCGGAAAAAGTGCCGTTCTTCGGATCGAAACGACGCAGACCGTCAGGCATGCCCGCAAGGAATGTCCCATCTTCGACCGGCAGGAGAAAAGCCACACGGTCCGGCGCGCTCCAGCTTTCATGAACCCCTGTTGCGGGCGTGAAACGGTGAATCCGCGCCTCGGGGATATCAACGAAATAGAGCGATTTTTCGCTGGCAATCCAGACCGGCCCTTCCCCCAGTGTTGCACGCAGATCCAGGAGGCATTCGGGCTGATGAAGCGGGTTGCTGGTCATGGTTCCTCCTGATGAAAACCAAAATTCTGAATGGGTTTGTTCTCGACAACGCGGGACGACCCGTTACGTTCTGTGGCGAAGACTATCAGGAGCGGACACATGCTTCAAAAAACTGCCTGTTTTCTCGTCATCGGCAACGAGATCCTTTCAGGACGCACACAGGATGCGAATACGCGCGTGCTGGCTCAGGCGCTCAATGCGCAGGGCATCCGGCTGATGGAAGTCCGTGTCATTCCCGATATTGCGGAACGGATCATTCGCACGGTCCGTGAATGCAGCACGGCTTTCGATATCGTGTTCACGTCCGGCGGAATAGGGCCGACGCATGACGACATCACGGCCGAATGCGTGGCCACGGCCATGGGCGCCCCGCTGGTTCGTCATGAGGAAAGCTTCCGGTTGCTGGAGGCGGCGCTTGGGGCGGATCGCTTCAACGCAGCCCGACAGCGCATGGCCTATCTGCCGAAAGGGTCCACACCCATTCTCAACACGGTCTCCGTGGCGCCGGGTTTCAGCATCGGCAATGTGCATGTGATGGCCGGGGTGCCGTCGATCTTTGCATCCATGGTCGCATGGTTGGTGCCGCAGATGGAAAAGGGCGCCCCTCTCGTTTCCGCAAGCTGGCATGCAGCGGGATTGAAGGAAGGGGATTTCGCGTCCGATCTGGCGACGTTGCAGGAAGGCTTTCCAACGATTGATCTGGGATCCTATCCCTATCACCTGCCAGACGGCGCAAGTGGCGTGGCCCTCGTGGCCAAGGGCTATGACAGCGCGATCGTCGGGAAAGCCGCACAGGCGATTCATGATCTCATCATGGCGCATGGACGCGAGCCGCTGGCGGGCGAACCGCCGCACAGGCAGACAGCCTGAAAACACAAAAGCCGCTGCGAAGGGGCAGCGGCTTTCAGGAAGACCTCAGTGCAGAGGAGTGCGGGTCATGGACAGGAACTTGTCCCGACGCTTCTGGATCAGCGCCGGACCTGTCAGGCCTTTAAGGGTCTCGAGTTCTTCGGAAATCGCATTTCCGATCGCCATGACGGCCTCTTCCGGCGCACGCTGGGCGCCACCGATGGGCTCAGAGACGATCCGGTCGATCAGGCCGAGGGACTGAAGATCCTGCGCGGTGAGCTTGAGAGCTTCGGCAGCGGCAGGGGCCAGCTTCGGATCACGCCACAGAATAGAGGCTGCGGCTTCCGGCGAGATCACGGAATAGATGGAGTGTTCGAGCATCAGGATGCGATCACCCGCACCGATGGCGATGGCACCACCCGAACCGCCCTCGCCGATCACAGTCGCGATCAGCGGTACAGGAGCCTTGAGGCACACGTCGATCGACTTCGCGATGGCTTGGGCCTGTCCGCGCGCTTCAGCGTCGATTCCCGGCCATGCACCGGCAGTGTCGATGAAGCTCAGAACCGGCAGACCAAAACGTCCGGCCATTTCGATCAGGCGCTGCGCCTTGCGATAGCCTTCGGGACGGGCCATGCCGAAATTGTGCTTCAGGCGCGTCTCGGTGTCGTGACCACGCTCGGTCCCGACGATAACGACAGGCTCTCCACGGAAACGGGCCAGACCACCAATCATGGCGTCATCGTCACCAAAGGCGCGGTCGCCGGACAGGGGTGTGTAATCTGTCGTCAGCAGACGCACATAGTCCAGAGCCTTGGGGCGCTGGGCGTGACGGGCCACCTGCACTTTCTGCAGCGGCGTCAGCTTGGAGTAAGTCGAGCGGAGCTGCTTGTCGGCCTTTTCGGACAGACGGGCAATCTCGTCATCGATATTGATGCCGCTGGTGCCGGAGGCCTTGCCCTGGCTGCCCATCTGGCGGAGTTCGTCGATTTTGGTCTCGAGTTCGGCGACCGACTTCTCGAAATCTAGGAATTGGCGCATGGCCGCCCGATAGCACGCTTGCGCGCTGGGAAACAGTCCCTGCGACAGGCGGAATGTTTCTGTCAGTCTTCCACGAGGTCAGACACGTCTTTACTGGCCAAGGGATGATGCGCGCTCACAGCCTGTCGCAGGCGCTCGGACATGACCTGCGTATAAATCTGGGTCGTGGCGATATCCGCATGCCCTAGCAACATCTGAAGCGCCCTCAGATCGGCCCCATGGGCAAGAAGATGACTCGCAAACGAGTGCCGCAGAACATGCGGACTGACGCGGTCGGGATCTACTCCGGCCTTCAGGGCACAGGCGAGCAGGATCTTGTCAAATCCCTGTCGCGTCAGCGGTTTTTGCGGATTACGCCCCGGAAAAAGCCATGGACTGCCGAGATCGCGATCGAAATGCACAAGCTGGTCAGCCGCCTCACGCGCGTCTCGCGACAGAGGCACCAGACGCTCCCGCCCCCCCTTCCCCCTCACCAGCAGCATAGGGCCGCGCACATGCACACAGGTCGCGGGCAAAGCGAGCAGTTCGGAAATGCGCAGTCCGGTCGTGTAAAGCAGTTCCAACGCGGCACGGGAGACGATATCCCGGCGTTCGTTTTCGTGCCCTCGCGTACCGACCTCAAGCAGAAGGCGGATTTCCGCCTCGTCGAGCGGTCTGGGCAAAGAGGACGCGATCTTCGGAGCCTGCTGCCGTTCGGTCGGGTCGTCTTCCCGTACCGACTCGAGTATCAGGAAACGATAGAACTGACGCAGACACGACAGCCGACGCGCTGCGGTTCGTGCCGCCAGACCGGCGCGGGACAGTTCGGCCAGATAGGACTGAACGTCTCTCCCCTGCACATCGCAGAGGGACACGGGCGCGCAATGTGCTGCGAAATCGGCAAGATCGGAGGCATAGGCCTGCCGGGTTTTCAGGGCCGCCCCGCGCTCGGCGGCCAGCATCTCAAGGAAAGCCTCGATATGCCTGCTGTCACCGGAGCGCGGCACAACAGTAGACTCAGTGTCCGGGAGCAGGAGCCGGAGGAGCAGGCATGGACTGCACCGGGGCGGCCTTGGGAACAGGCATCGTCGGCAGCGGAGTCGAAGGCGTCAGGGGCGCAGCGGCGGGAGCAGCAACCGGGGCTGCCGGAGTCGTGCCAGAAGCGGCAACAGGTGCGACAGGCGCCTGGGTCGTCGGCACAGGCGGCATCGCTGGCAACTCGGCCTGTGGCGCGGCGGAGCTTGCAAAAGCCGCACCCGACAGATCCTTGTGCACCATGGTCTGTTCCGGCGGGGTAGCGGTCATGCCCAGACGCAGAAACGCTCCGCCAGCGCCCAGAACGAGAAGGACGGCAACGGCTCCGCCAATGAACGGCAGGCGGAAAATGGAACGATCGATATTGGCCATGAACAAGGTCTCGAAGTGAGGGCAGGACGTGTCCCTTCTCCTATGATAGGTAGCAGGGCATGTCACGCCTGCCATTCTCCCTTTCAGCCAAGTCGGAACCCTTTTTCTTATCCGATGGCACTCCGTCACGCACGGTTGTCCTCGTCGGGATGATGGGTGCTGGCAAAACCACCATCGGACGGCGCCTTGCCCAGATCTGTGGTCTGCCCTTCGTCGATGCGGACGTCGAAATCGAACGCGCGGCCGGGTGCTCGATTCCCGAAATCTTTGCCCGACATGGCGAAGCGGCGTTTCGCGACGGCGAACGCCGCGTCATCCAGCGCCTGCTTGACGGACCACCCTGCATCCTTGCGACGGGTGGCGGGGCATGGATGGATGCCCAGACGCGTCGGCTGGTCCGTCGCCATGCCATTTCGATCTGGCTGCGCGCGCCCGTGCATGTATTGGTTAAACGGGTTGCGGGCCGTCCGGGGCGACCGCTTCTGGCACAGGGACGTCCTGACGAAGTTCTGGAGCGCCTCGTCGGGCTGCGCTATCCGGTTTATGCCGAAGCAGACATCATTATTGATTGTGGGGATGAGACCGTGGAACAGGGTGTGCAGCGGGTACGGGAAGTTCTGGCCGAATATCGCAGACCGGAGACGGTCCATGTTTCGCTCAGCCATCATAGCTATGACGTGCTGATCGGGCCTGATCTTATCTCCCGTGCCGGTGCCCTGCTCGCCCCACATCTGCCGCAAAAGCGCGTGGTCGTCATTACTGACGACACCGTAGCGGAACTGCATCTGCCGCGCCTGCTGGCGTCTTTCGAAGAAACGGGCATCCGTGCGGACGTGATTTCGGTTTCAGGCGGCGAGGAGAGCAAATCCCTCGCCTGTTACGGCGACGTGATGAACCGGCTTCTATCCACGGGGATCGAACGCAAGACGACCATCGTGGCGCTGGGAGGCGGCGTGGTCGGGGATCTGGCCGGTTTTGTTGCAGCTACGGCCTTGCGCGGATTGCCTTTCGTGCAGATCCCCACGACGCTGCTCTCACAGGTGGACAGCAGCGTCGGCGGCAAGACCGGGATCAACGCGGCGGCGGGCAAGAACCTGATCGGAGCGTTCCATCAACCTGTCGCGGTTCTTGCGGACACGTCCGCTCTGGCCACCCTTCCCCGTCGTCAGCGCATTGCTGGCTATGCCGAGATCGTCAAATCCGGCCTGATCGCAGATCCGGACCTGTTTGCTTGGTGTGAAAACTACGGACAGAATGTTCTGGAAGGCGATCCTGCGGCTCTTGCGGAAGCCGTACGCCGCGCCTGTGCCTTCAAAGCTGCCGTCGTGGCTGCCGACGAAAAGGAGCAGGCTTCTGTCGGAGGACGCGCCCTACTCAATCTTGGGCATACTTTTGGCCACGCTCTGGAAGCGGAACTGGAATATGATGGGCGCCTCCTGCATGGCGAAGCGGTTTCAAGCGGCATTCATCTGGCGATGGCGCTTTCCGTGGAGCTGGGTTACGCCCCCGCTGAAGATCTGCATCGACTGGACCGTCATCTACGCAGTCTGGGTATGCCGGTGAGCTTTGACTGGTTCAGGGACTCGTTCTCGGCAGAAATACTTCTGCATCACATGACTCGGGACAAGAAAATGCAGGACGGAAAGGTTGCGTTCGTCCTGTTGCGCGGAATTGGGAAAGCCTTCTCCACACGCGAAATTCCCGCAGAAACAGTGCGTAATCTGCTTGTAAGCGAGGGTTGCCGCCCGTGAGGAATGTTAAAATTTCGTCATACCTCAGCTAAATAGCTGTTTTACAACTCCTTTTGCATAGCTGCTTTCTGCGGGAGGCTCTGGCGTCGGCTGGAACCTTGAGCTAAGGCAGCGTAGACGCGAGGCGTAGATCGTAAAGCGGGCGAAATGGATTGTGGCTTTTATGTCACTCCCCTTCCCCGAGTAGAGCCGGAACACCCTGAGTGGCTTTGTCGCCGGGAACTCTGAGTTCTATATGCGCTTATGCATCGCGCTGGGTCCGTTGGTGAAAGCATTTTCCAACGGCTCGAACGTTAGTCACTAAGAGGACGAAAACATGCGTCTCCGCACGGCACTCCTTGCCATGACGTCGATGGTCGCCGCACCGTCGCTTGCCATGGCCAGCACGAT
>Ga0157363_1002382_pt1 | contig 16545 bp, 9 predicted proteins | sample AttsexASBM1_FD_111477 | JGI IMG/M metagenome (GOLD analysis project Ga0157363, IMG submission 111477) | Fungus gardens microbial communities from leaf cutter ant in Ribeirão Preto, State of São Paulo, Brazil - Atta sexdens ASBM1 | ecosystem: Host-associated > Fungi > Mycelium > Unclassified ... | reverse complement strand
TGTGTGTGTGTGTGTGTGTGTGTGTGTGTGTGTGTGTGTGTGTGTGTGTGTGTGTGTGTGTGTGTAAAATACAAAACGTATATACAATGGTAAAATGACGCGTAAATACGTACATGCACACGAGGAATGCCTCTGCCAAAGCGCGATGTTAAATTTTGTCGAAATAATTTTACAGCACGAGATTTGCGGGATACCGCGTGTACTAGAATATGCTCCACCGAATTCAACCTGATTGCCAATTAGACAGAGCACTCTCGGGTCCACGTTCGCCCTGGCTCTGGGCAGATCTTGAGCCTCACAGAGCTTTCTCATCAAAACATCAACGAGAAATACTAATTGTGTGACACGATAACGTAAAAAGTGAGAGACACGTGTGTGTTAAAACTTAATGATACATCTTCAGAGACACCGAGTAGGGATATGGTGACGTACCACATCGAGTACATTGAGAACGTGGTTCGCGCGGACGACACTAGTAGTAGTAGTAGTAGTAGTAGTTGTTGTTACATTGTGTGTTGTGGTCGTGGCAAGAAGAAGAAGAGGTGGAGGAGGTGTGCGGCGCCCCCGGCCAGCCGGTCGCCCGTCACACCCTGAAACAGAATAATATTGTCACTCCCCTGCGAAGAAATACCGTCCCTACCGACTATCACCTCTGTAAGCGTTGTTTAAACATAATTCATTTATTAATAATATATCGCGATATTTCACAATGAGAAACACAGAAACATATTTGTTATTGACAATTAATACAATATCGTCACGATATTTCATTCATATCATTCTTAAAAATATTTATATAATTTTTATTTTTATTTTTGGAATTATTGAAGAATTATTATCTCATCACATAACAAATATTTAATTTCTATGCATATATATTGTAATATCAAAATTAAAAACAGAAATGAACTCTTACAAAAATTCTGTTTCAAACAAAAGAAACCATAATCTTCTACAATGTACAGAATCGATATGTCAATTTAAAAAAATCAATATGTAGATCTAACGATCCACGTTTAGAATGATCGAAATACGTCAGACAATGTTAACGTCTAGTTCGAAATTGAATTCTACTGTTGACGCGCGCTTTCACGTATGAGTGTCTGACCTGGTAGTGTCGATTTCGTTTGTTATGACTCAGTTTTATCGGTGGCTCCGATAAAACTTCGCTCTCACAGAGTAGCGGCGCGAAGTCTCCCTATGTGGAGGATCGAAGCCGAAAAAAGGGACGAAGCTTTATATTGAGGAAAAGGGGATTTCGGATTTGCTGGACCGTGTCCACCCTTTCCTCCCTCCCCCCCCCTCCCATTGCATCGTTTACGTCTAATACGAGTGAGTGGATGAGCGCGCGCGTATACGTGAAGGAAAGGCAGAAAGTTGGGATGAGAGGAAGCGAGAAAGAGTGATGACGGTCAATAGAGGGGAGGCTTAGAAACGGGAGCAGCGACCGGGATTTTAACGTCGAGCACACTCGTTTCGAGTCGATAGGTCCACTTCGGCTGGCTTGAGAAGCAGTCGACATGGTCCAACAACTTCCTCTTCGGCTCCTCACTCCGCGCCCTCCACCACGCGTCTTTTCGTCCATCTAGCCGTCATCTTCGTAGCAGGAAACAGGGCGTGAGCGGATGGTTTTCATACGAAGGGCGCTCACGCACAATTGATAAAAACAACCGAAACCCCCGACCCGACTCTTGTTAAGAAACAACTACCCGAGTTTCTTCAGCTCATTTGCTGAGGAGTGGTCGCTTGTCATGAAGTGATATTAACGATTTTTGCGCGACAGTCTGACCGCGAAGCATCGTCCAAGAAGCTGTCATGTTTTCGCAATGTAAATTGTAATAACGTAGCGTGAAACACGAGAAACGTCGATGAATAAATTGTATATGATGTAAGAGACTCGTTCGTGAGATCCGTAGCACGTGTTTCATCGCAGTAAGAAGAGAAGAGAAAGAAAGAGGATATTATTTAACTCTAAAAGAAATTTCTCTCCGCGGCGGTGTAGATTCCAGAACGTTGATAATTATTACAATTATTTAAGCAAAGACTTCCTAGTATTTAAGCAAAAGTTATAAAAATCCTTATTCATCGCGATGTGAAGGGATTAAATATTGTCGCAACGTGCCTCAGCATAAATTTGAAGATAATGATTGTATATTAAAACATATTCATTTCCAATGAAGGAAAAACAAAGGAAAAATAATTACAGCATTAGATGTGTTATACTTGCGAAGTACACAACAATATCCAGTTTTTTAGTTAAATTATGGAAATGTACTTGATATAATCAAGAGAAGATTTCCTTCTCCATGCTGCAAGCATGTACGCGATATTATTAAAAATCATTGTTTCCGTTTGCCTTCTAAAATTCGTACGGAAATAAATAAGGTGTCTGCTGGAGGGTTATATTATTTTCGAGGGACGCGAAAAATGGGCTCGCGCACACGTATACAGTAAGGCGAATGTATGGATATGAATAGGCGGAAATATTACGTAGAGCGGGAGAGGGTAATATCCGAAAGAGGGAGACGAGGACGACGAGAGAAAAGCGGGTTAGTGAGTGAGAGACAACGTTAGTTTACTTTGTATGCCACGCAGTGAGAAAGTTTCATCCAGCTGTTAGTCGCGTCTTCCTTAGTTTTCCTCTCGATGAAAACTCACTCGCGAGTTTAAACTTCCATCTTCCATGCACGCGCAAGCGAGTGAAAAGTAAATAACCAAATATGGCTCTTTATCTCGTTATAAGGAAAGTAAGGTCCTAATCACTGTGTAATTATGTAATAAGAAATAAATTTAAGCCAAAATAAGAAAAGCTAATAAAAATCAACGCGAATGTTCATAAAACATTTATTGAATGTAGTAAATTATATAAATACACAAATGTTTCGACCGCAATTTGTATTTTCCTCAGTGCATCAAATAAAATTGCAAAAATTAAAGTACATGAAATTAAATAAAAATGTAAATCAAATGTAGAAATCACTTGAATATTAAAATGCACGAGCGATTTTTGAACGCTTCCTTATTCTAAAAAGGATATTACGATAAGAATACAATTTATATGAAAAATAGAGTACCGACGAATAGATCAACAGAAGGGACAAAGCTTGACTGAAAGCACGAATATCCGAGAGCTTCCTGAACTGATTTCTATTTTGTCACTCGGCCAATCGCTCGGTATCGCTAGAAATAAATAACATCGAATACATCATCCCCCGGATTGCCGTCATACTAGCCGCTTGTTCTCGTCGCAAATAGAACCCTCGGGAATTACGCCGCGGAGATCGGTGGCCTGGGATGGGTAGACGCGGTAATACTGGTTATCATCGCGCTGATTGCACCTATATCTCCCCTCTCCTGCGCAGCAGCTCGCTACATTCATCGAGCTATCCTTCCATTGGTACCTGCACCTGACCCACAGTACATTTCCACCCGAGCTATTCATTACTATTGGGTCTACAACGTTCGTTCCTTTCACGATACATCGATGTACGAAAATTGGCGAGCGGCACGGTAGGGGTTATGCATTCATACTTGCAGATACGTCATGAATCCTTCTACTCGTCGCGGCAGGGCTCTAAAACCATGCTATGCCAAGACACTTTGGCAGTGAAGTGATACACGCTCGATGACCCGGCAATTTTCAAGGAAGAGGAAGTTTTACAACAAAGATCCGGCGCGTAATTTAACCGAATGGGCCGTTTTACAAATTAACTCTTCCGAACTTCTAGCTGGTCGTTACACTTTCCGTTGTAAGCGGTGCAAATTATTTTAATTGCACGCGCGAGGTCTATTTTCTTCTCTCTGGGAGAGAGATAAAAGCTACGGTCGGAGTCGTGAAGGTAACTTGCGGAAGACCGACGAGATCGTCAAGAAAATTATTCAGGGAAGCCGACCGTAAAGCAATGATGATTAATTCTTGCTGCGTAATATTTAACGGGGTAAAAAATCAGTCACGTATCACGCTTAAAAAACCAAGTGAAATATCCCACGGCCGATTATTATACCAGCTTCCGTTATTTACACAACCGTAAACAACCGCCCGTTGCACATCTACATGCGCGTGTACCCGCGGCAAAGGTAACGAATAGCAGAAGGCAAAGCAGCTACACCTTCAAAACGCGTTCTCCGGCCTCTCTCTACGGTACCATGCACACGTACGTGTTTACGTTACGAACTTGCTATGCCAAGCGGAACTAACGGTAACGAACGGTTGCGAACGTAAGAGACCGGTTCCTGTAGCAAACGACATTTCTACCGAGCATTGCACGGCGGTGCGTGCAGTAAAAGGAAGCAAACTATTTGCAAGATTCCAAAGGAGAGAGTGAGTAGAGCTCGTAACATTGAAGGCAAATAGGTAGATAAATAGATAGATGAATTGATTTATACTTGAAATACATTCTCTGCACGTAACTTCGCAGCACGAAAGTATATCAAAGGAAAAGAAATAATTACATTGTAATGCAATTATGATGTACTTGTGATGCGAATAACGATTAATTTTTAATCTGATAAGAGAGATGTGCCTCACAAAAGCTCAGAGAGCATCATTTTTTTGTGATAATTTTTTTCCAAATGTTTTATGCATGTCAAACATTAAATTATTTGACAAACTTTGTCAAGTAAATTAATTTTTGCGTTTTCCGATATGGAAATTTGCATTTTATTTCAAAATTGTATGAAGAATAATACATTGAAAAAAAAAATTTTTTTAATTTAAAAATTAAAAAATTTTTAGGATATAATTATTTCGTTGAAATAAATAATCTTTATTTAAATACGGCGAAATAAAATTATATTTCTAGCAAATAAACGATATTTTATTTTTTTACAATTTTTTTTTACAATGAGATATTTCACAGAAATATATATTCCATCATAAGTTAATTTTTTTTGTAAACAAAATAGATGTCGAAGAAAAATGTTACATGTAATATTAGCTTGCGAATATTTTCACTTTTTTTTCTTATAAGTGGACTATTACAACTGTTCAGAAGCGATTCTATTCTTCTTGAAATATGTTATTAAACACAAAGTCTAAGAGATGTGTATTTTTTATATATCAATCAAATTTAAGATTTAAGAAGGGATGAAAATAATAAATTGGAGCATTTTTAAATAAAATATAATAATATTATAAAAATATTAGATTTTATAAAAATTTACATACACAGTTACATATAAAAAATATATAAAAATTTTGCCTAAAACATTTCTCTATATATATATCTGCATTTCATTGATAATTAATTGAAATCAAATAAGCGTCAGCTAAGAGTTTATTTTATATCTTAAATTTCAAATACTGAATTGATAGAAAAAATACATGTGTATAGAATTTTGTAATTAACAACATATTTAAAACTTGATTAAACTAACTGATCGTCTGATTAAGCTAACGTTTCCTATGAGTAAAGATTAAAGAAATAAGACTTCAGATTAGAAATAAAATTTCAAGAATCTTGTGAACTATACTGGCAATCCCAGATGTATACGATCGATATGATAACATGGAATACAAAGAACTGACATGAAATACGAATATGAAATAGGGGAAAACGAGAGGGAGAAACGGGGAATTTGCACGAAAGAGAAAAGTTTCCCAATATTTCGCGAGAAATGCTCACGCGCAAGAGCGGTAGATAATCTCGACGATCATCTCGGCGCGACAGCTCGAAAGTTCCGGTCGTTTCGGGAGAACGTAGTGCGTAGGTAGTCTGCTGGTTTATAGCGGCCCTGTGGTCGTCAGGTTCCGAGTGGTCAGAGAATGGTACCCGTTGGTGCAGCGGCGTTATCCATTTGCATCGTAACTAGTCGCGGTAGCAGCAGTAGCAGCAGCAGCGGGTACGACGGTCGCTGTTGACGGCGTTATGTTGTTACTGCTGCTGCTGCTGCTGCGACCGCCCCGACGTTGCACCCAGTCCAAAACCGGTGACTGCATCTGCATCGTGCCGAAGGGGGTGACGGGAGGACGAGCTAGTAAATTACACGTTGACTAGGGCTGACAACCGCAATGCGTGGCACACGGACCTACTGCGCGAGACGCCGGTGTGTTTATGCGGCCGGTGAGTCCGAGCCACTGTCAGGATGACCTAGCACCGCGCTCTCTCTCTCCTGTGAATTATAGACGAGCCGACCTTAATAAAGACGCGGTGGATGCCCGAAATTCTCGCCCGGCGTTCCATCGGCCAAGCCGAGAACGCCGCGGTTCCGCCGAATTGCAAACTGATGCTGCCGCTGTGTGATGTATCACGTCGATGACTCGTTTACGCTCTGTGCATAGCTCGTTTCAAATCGTACTATTCGACGAAACAGAATTATATTTTTTTTTATGGAGCAATAAAATTTCTTTAAAACTATCAAGAAATTCTAGTGAAAAATAAATTGTCGAAAGAACATAAGTTTTAAAATATTTCACGAATAAATTCTGCTGCCTACAGTAATATATATTAATAATGTAATACCTAAGAACCATGGTCTCGAAAAGCTAGGAATATCGCGGATATTACCAATTTATTATCATTTCTCTTTGGGGATCGAAGAGAATATTACGTAAATGCGTGTCTATCGTCCCGGGAGTAATAAAAAAAAAAAGAATAACAACTAGAATATACGTGTCTTTTTTCTTCAATAGGTGGATTCCATGATGTATTGTCGACAGCGAGCACTGAAGTATCGTTAGTCTGGGCCGTTCGGGCCCTGTACGCGTGAGTATCAGTGCCAAACCGGTAGTTATGTATATCAGGGGCAGTAAAACTGATGCAAATTTATTTCAAAATTCCGAGCCATTCTCGTAAAATCGTTTTAAAACTATCCTCGTAAAACGATTTGCGACATCCGTCCTCCGCGCCGCGGACGTATCAAACTCACGGTGTGATTTTACCGCGGAGGAACTATCATTCCTTAAGTAATTCCACATCCTGCCTTTAAGGTAACGATCATGATTGTAGAAGCATACTCGACTACTGCCGCGGAAAATGTGCTTTATCGTACGACCAGTTTCACTTAACATAACGTTAGTTTAATATAATTATATCGATTAATATTCATACGTGATATAAAGATAAATACAGGTCGATATGTTCAAGAAGAGGAAGATACTTTGATAGACATAGCTTAAGAGAGCAATATTTCTCACGTTCTCATCTTATCAATGATTAACGAGTTTTCATTATGTACGTACTGACGTAATCGCTATGAAAAAAATTGATTTGACCTGGTAATAATAATCGCAGGATTGGCCAAAATTATTCCGGAAAGAAGAGTGTGCTCTTGCTCCACGAGGTGAGATAGGCCGAACAAGCATGCCGGAGGGGAACGAAAATTTAAGGGCAGCCGTATATTATCGCGACGAAGGGGTTGTCTGAGGTTAACTGCCAGAGCTTCGTAAGAGGGAGGATCGGGTGGTGTCGGGAGAGTGTGCCATGAATATGCCGCCATTAGTCACACACCGAACCGCGCTGTAGAAAGAGAAGTAGGTGACACGAATTTCTCGGAATCGCGCGCGCCCTATTGGTATCCCGGGGGGTAGTAACGCGAACAATTCCCCGTGAATGCGCATTTATTCCAAATCCGGCACTACCGCAGAATCAGTGGCGGCACACCTAAAAGCCCGGTAAAACTTCGTTGACAAGAAATTCGTCGTCTCCCCTTTCCTCCTGCTCTGCTATGAACTCGACGGTCCCCGTTACTGACGGCGTCAAGCCATCCTGTCGAAACATTCGGGGCTCGCGGCGGCACTCGTGTCACCGACAGACCTCATCGTTACATCTCAAAAGGCAGCAATGAAACGGTTAACTAAATTGCTACACGCTCCGGCTGTCATTCGCAGGACTCGCTGCCACTCCGTCTTTCTATTCGGTCGTGTGCGGATATGCGAACGATCCGTCGCTTTTAGTTACAAATCTATCTCTGGATATGAAACTTGATGTGGAAGAAAGAGTGCGATGGAGTTTTGTCAAAATGCATCATATTATGCGCGAATATATTTCGAAAAGTTTTCGTTAACGCTCATCATTTCATTCATCCGACACAATTTCAATGGCAAATAAAACAGGAACATTTTAAAGGCATTTTAAGTGAGGTAATGAAAGGCATAAATGTCTTGGCAAGTTATATTTGATGCCAAAAAACGATATCCGGTGTTGCCGTCCTCACGCCGGACGGCTCGCAATTTGTACTGCGGATGATATCGTCGACTTTTCCTTTAATTATTCGAAAGTTTATCTCCGTCGGTTTGAGGCTCATGTTTATCGTCTTCTGAAGTCTGTTGGTATTGAACCATAATTCTTCCTCGCCGGCCCTATTCGTGATCACCTTAATGCCGCTCACGTACTGCAGAGTCTCCTCGTCTTGTGCTATTATCACGACGTTCTCCGAAGTAAATGGTTTCCCGATGTCCCAACAGGCAATGGCAGTTAATTGGACCAATTGGAAAAATATTACGCCTCTTCGAGAGGTCGCCTGCGCGCCCGCTTGGCTCGCGCGCTTGTAATTTGATTGAAATATCACTGGCTCTCTGAATTCGCTTTGCTTCAACGAAAACGTATCCGTATATTTCTGATAGTAGCTCGCGAGTGAGTTAAAATACAAATATCTGAAAGTGGTAAACATCGTGACACATGGCAAACGACTTTTTCTCAATTAGCATACTTGCAGCAAAAGCTTCGGTCATATTTGCTGCAGAAATTTTCATATTTCTTCTCGATTATGAGAAAATAATAGTCAAATAAATAAAGAAAAAAAGAAACATTTAAATAGTCAAATTAATTTTTATATCTTATTATTTATTACGTTAAGTAGAAATATGAGATTTTTTAAATTCAAGTTGAGCTTTTATATAGTTCCAAAAACCGACATCAAATAAATTCAAATTTCGAATCTCATAATGTCCCTTGATTAATAAATTAATCGAATAATAATAATTAGTTAATACCTGTGATTAAAATATCCTAACGGTGACAGTGACATACCGAGCGTACCATCAGTCAGATCAAACCATTCGCCGGCGATCGTAATATTCATAGCATCCTCATCCGGGCCAAAAGCGTTGCCACGGGTGTTGTTTACTCGCCAGGAATGGTCGCGATATAAGTCATAAATCACTAGTCCATTTTGATCCACGTCCGCTACATAGAGATAAGTATCAAGACACGTTTTTCCGACGTCGACGATTGGCGTAACTAATCCTGCCTTCCCGTACAGCACTTGATCATCCGGTACCACGTATTTATGGATCAGCTGATCCGTGGCAAGATCGAAGATCAATATTTTCGTAGGGCAAACCGCTTTCATCATTACTCTGCCAGAATCGACCACCCATAAACGATTGCACTCGTCGATCTAAAGATTACGTACAATCAAGTTATCAATCCTACACGTATTGTTATAAAATTTAATACCAAATTGATAGCGAAAAAGTTTTGAATGGACGAAATGATGTATATGAGTGTCGCGCATTCAAAATTTTTCTGTCACAATTTGAATTCAATCTATTATCAACTATGAAATTACCGCTATTCTATAGACAGATACGATGCTGTCGCAACTGAAAGATACGTGCCAGGACCAATTGGGATACGGTATAAGTAAATGACCACCAGAACCCTGCGCCTTAGTCACCAAAGACAAACTAATTGGTATACCATTTAACCACTGTGGACTCGTCACAAACACACGGCCTTGTCTGTCGATATCCACGTCTTGTGTGAAGGCATTGCCCAGCGTATAGTTTTTTCCCGTCAGAAGTATATTTGGCCAAACCCAATCGAGATATTTCCACTGGTAAGCCACTTCGAGGTGTGACGGCTGGAACGGGTATACGAATCCGAATAATAGAACGAGTATCCAAATCAATTCCATGATGCGTATGGTCGAGAGCCCATCAACGACGACCTAGGCCGCGACACTGATCGACTGATCGTTAATTCGTTTCGACGCGTTTTTAGTTGTCAGGGAGCCTTTCAAACCTCAGGGTCTCGCCCGTGTCCGCGATCGGGAGACCACTGTATCACGAAACGGAACACAGTTTATTCCCTGTAGTAGATTGTTTCTTTCAATAGCGACTGACACACCCTACCCTTGTCTACGTCACGATCTCCCATACTATGCCGATTTCGCTATTTATGGTGACAGAGAGTGTGGTTTACCTTGAACTGAATATACACATACTCCAGGTTTACCGCATGACTCGTTGGCTATTCAGGAAGCAAGAAGAACCTCGAGCAGAATTTATTTCTTTCTGCTACTCTACTATATAACTATATAAGTAACGCATAGCTCTTTCAGAAAACGACATCAGTCTTCTTTTATACGGAATAAACAATTTATACAATAGATAAAAACAATGTCTTTTTTGCGATATTTTATTTGAATTGAATAATTATTTTAACTACATAATCTAATAGAAATTAATGCAAAATTACACAGTCGCGAACGCGAATAATACGCAATTAAAAAAATATATTGCTACAATAAAGTCGATATTTACAATTCATTTAAAAAGATGTAGAAATTTATGATTGCGGCAATGAAACTGAAGAAATGTAAATACTTTCATTAAGCATCAGCATTTCCAATGCATAATGTTGACAGGCTGAGGTTAGACCGCACAATATTTTATAAGCGCATGAGATTTACTGTACACGTTATCTATTTAAACCTGTTCTGTATACTGATTGTTACGCAAATCGATGATATCTAGTTCTGCACATCAATATGAAATGCAGAATGTGGTTGAGCGCACACATTAGCCACCGCGTGATCGGAAACTAGAGCAAGTGTTCGCAAACAGTGCACGTCTATCTGATATAGAACTAGAAACCTTTGTTGCATTTCCTCGAACGCGTTGCGAAAGCTATTATGAGCGTGTCTACGTAACGAGATTTTCTATAAATTTCATATCCGAAGTTTATGTGTGCTTCGAGGGACATTACATTAAAACTTTCACGTCAGTTATATTCACTGTATGTGATATAAATGTTACTTTTTACTATCAGTTAATCGCTCACGTAATTCAATACGTCCTTGCTAACTTGAATATGCATACATACTTAATATTTAAAATACATTAGTCTATTATCAAGTGATCATGTTACGCCTCGAGAAGCAGATCTTCTTGAATATTCATAAAGATCATAAAAAAATCACGGTGCTAACTATGATTCCGCATAGTTATATCAGCAATATCTAGCTCTTTTGTTAAGTTTATAACAGTTAATGCCAATTAAAATGCAATAAACTGGTTATGAAGTTATAAACAGTGGCCAGTGTCACGGTATAAGGTAATATAATGCGATGGTATTATATCATAGGACGACCACGTGTTTAGAATGTAATAAGGAGAGAGTTCCGCGAGAGTTGTGCAAAACTATTTTCCAACAGTTGTTATAGCACGATCACGCAACACAGCTGTAAGCAGCACGCTTTTCATCGCGTTCCGCGCCCAAACTTCTTTTTTCCTCCGTCGGCTTTCGGGTTTGAATTGCATTACGCGTTTGCGCCGTATCCGAGAAGAGAAACTACATTCGCGCCCCGCAGAAGTGAAAACCATAAATCACCTGGCTAGTCACGATTAAGCCAAACGGGAAGACAAATGGGTGGCTAATTTCAATTTTAATGCGAAGCCCAGAAGGTATCTGTTCCGTCGTGAGTTATAGCCCCACTCTTCGGGCGCGAACCGCTTTAGGGCTTATTAATAAGGAATAGTTTATCGTTTTGATTAATCACGGCCGCGCGCGCTCCCAACGATGATACCGTCGAATTGCGGTGCCGTGGCTGCGGTACATTTGCCGGATTTCCGATTGGACGCACCAGTTGAAGCGCGAATACTAGTAAAACTTGTGCACATGAAATCGAATGAAATTGCTTCCAGCATGAAAGCGAGAGGGGAAACGAGAAAGTGCAAGAGAACGGGCAGCATGGACGCTCAATGTTTCTCTCTCTCTCTCTCTCTCTCTCTCTCTTCTTTCCGATTGCAGGAAGGCAAATCTATTCGAATGAATTAGATAGCCTAATAGCAACATCTTGGAATAAGAAGTGAGTGTTTTTTTTCCAACGTCGGTAATAACGTTCTACTTCGTTCTGCTCGAGGAATGGGAGCAACGTCATTAAGATTGAATATGCAGTATGTGAGATTTAAGTGAATTCTAAAATGTAGCGCGCAAATATGTGAGAAGCTCGTTAACGAATTCCAAGCGAAATGAATATTTAGAAGAACAGAGATATAAAGGATGATTTGTAGATGAAGATCTATCAATATGGAGAATAAGACGAGTGACATTCAAAAATTCGATTTTCATCAAGTCCAAATAAACGAAGAAACAACAACATATAACGATTATGATAGCGTTCGTTATACCTGACGGCTGGAACTTCCAAACTTCCATTCTACCAGAAGCTCGCGTCGCGATTTTATATCGGCGAGGTAGGAGAGAAAGTCTCGCAAGAGATGCGTCTCTCTTTCTACGACTGAAACAGTTCTTCTTCTTCTTAAACTGAGTTTGGTAAACCCTCGTACAAGTCGAAGTTCTGACCGTGCGGGTGGCGTCGAAGGGACGTAAGGGCGGAGGCGCCGTAAAAGTTGGACGAAGTCAATTTTGCAGTTGAAGTTGGTAATGCGATTTGTGCCGGAATAAATAGTTTGAGAGGAGAGCACACAGTACGCGCAAGGGTCCCTCTATCTCGTTCCCCTTTCTGTCGCTTCTACGTTTGTCGCGGTTGTGTCTCTAGCGGCTAACTCGTCGACCAATCCACTCGAGTTTGGTGTCATGAGCATGTCTGCTGGATCGGCTGGACATTCTTATTAGAGAAAGTTTTGCTTAAATCAAAACAACAATAACTTAATGAAAAATCGATGCTGAAATCATGAGAATTCGATTGAATTTATACGAAAGAAGATTTTATTGAAAAATTTAAAATGCTAGATGATATAAGTTTGAAAATAATTTTGTTGGACAATCAAAATTAAAAATAAAATTCAACTGATGAGCGCATGCTGCAAATAACTTTGATATTTTAACAGTTTGAGTTTCTAACAAAATTATTTTAACGATCCAGTAAAATTATTTTCAGATCTGTAGCCAGAAAAATTTTACTGAAAGATTTAAAATTTTGCTGAATATAGATCTGAAAATAATTTTATTAAATCATCAAAATGTTATGTTGAAAACTAAATAAAGAATTTATGAGCAATACTAGAAAAAAATTTGATATTCTAGCAAGTTTGAATTTCCAACAAAATTATTTTCAGAGATCTGTATCCAACAAAATTTTAGATTCGTTCTTTCCGTACTATAACGTTCGCTAGTAAAAGAACAAAGTTCGAAGGGCGAAAAAGTATAAATATCCATTGCTCTGACATGGGGAATGAGATTAACATCGATTATAGTTTTCGGGATGAAAGCGCGCAAATATTCTGCTCGAAACAGTTTTCACAACGAGTATTAAATTACGACGTTTTGTTTGACCATCTTCAACGACGATTTCGCACCGTTGCAACCTACAGTGGTAGTTTTCTTCAGGATCCTTGAGCCACGCGAAATTAATGACACTCTTCTCGACTCGTTACGTTACACGCAAGCGGCAAATTGCCACGAGTCCGGGAACGTAATCCGCGAAAACGCAATAATAAGCCGGCTGCCTCAGTGAAAAACGGGCGCCGCGCGCTCTCCTTCTCGTACGCTCTCCGTATCCCTGTTCTCGACACTGACCATATCCCCGTTGCACCCCTCCCCCCTCCCTTGACCGGCGCACTGCTATTCTGACCGTAATCCGGGAGATGAAAACTTACGCTAATTAAATCGTTAATAGCGGCGAGCGCATGCACGTAACGGCCACGGCGGTTACTTAATCTCGAGAAAATGAAACATTCGCGGTATCTACAGTCCGTTTTCCCCGCACACGTGCGCATTGCTGAGATATGTACTGTCTCGAGTGCGCACGCACTGATTTCACAAACGGCACATTTCTCCTCTTTTCTCCTTCCCAAAGAGTTTCAGAGACATGTATTTAATCTCTTTCGTTCATCGCATCCGCCTCGACGCGGAGCCTCATTATATTCCGCGCGCATCCGTTTTGTGCGATTCACCGACGCTAATTCCTCCCCCGGCACACACCGTCGCCTGAACTCCCTGTCATCCTTAATGCGATCGTCGATAGCGATAAAAATGCGAGAAGTCAAGTCCGCTCTCTCGCAGACTACTGCCTGTAATTTGGTGGATCTCGTGCGCCTCGATCTGCCATGTCCTCGTGTTTCTCGTCCCTTTCCTCGCGCTTTCGCGAGGCGTGTCGGAAAAATAGCGTCGAGGGCTGCGAATTTGAATAACGCAATTCACTGAATCGAGTTCCGAAAGGCGGCGCATTAGAATGCCACAGCTGGGCTAGTCGTCGACGGTTCCCCTCGATTTCGTTGATGTTGTTGCTCGTCGTTGAATAGTTTAACTCGACATTCTCGTTATCTGTTGGTATGGTACAAACGCCGCATTTCTGTCTAATAATGACCTAAGCCAGTATCTATAGTCGGTTTTTATTTTAAGACCGTATTAAGTAATATCTTCATGGAAAAAAATTAATTGAATGGTTCAGCAAAATTATACTTGCTGCACGAGTCAATAGCTATAAAAAAAGAAGATTTGATAATCAAAAAAATTGTGTCTATAAACAATTATCAATGCTAATTAGCTAATTATTTGCTATAATGAAAATTGCTAATGTAACAAGTTTTCTTCATTACAGCAGCAAAATTACGTGCCATCTTAACATGTTAAAAATTTTGACCTACATATTAACTTTCATACAAATTTATTGCTATTGCAACAAATATATACATAATTATCTACAATTGTTAATTTTATTCAGCTGTACAATTTGGCTACTTTGAGAGTCTTTACTAATAGAAAATTAGTTGTATATCACCGTAAATTTGTTGAATCAGTGAAGTTTATATCATATTTTTCAACAAATCTTTTTTTCCACAATCGAGATGCTAATGCGGCTCTCTGATTGGTTCATGACATCTTAAGTGTACTCAAGATATAATAGTCTTACATATAAGAATCGACTGTGAATATCAGCTCTAATTTCATTAAGAAAAGTTTTTTGTCCGTTCTCGGACGCCACTGGCCGATTTTCGTTTAAGATCACGCTCTATCGCGCACGCATCGTCAATGGAAAATGGCAAGGGAGGGCTGAGGATTGAGGATTGACAATACTGCATTTTCTGCACATTCATCGAGTTCTACCGTCCACGACGGTGGCACATATAAGGGTATTTGCAGCCTCTATTGAAAATCGTTACTCGTCCGAGACCCGCGCCGAGACTCGCAGCTTCGTCGCAGCGCCGAGTTAAATGTAGAACTTCGAATAGCCGGTCGGAATAAAATATAGGCGTGGATATAGAGGGACGATAAAGGAAGTTTTCCCCAGCACGTAGGGCGTGCGATATGAATTCTAGCGCGAGGTAAAAGCCGAGTAATAATGAGTCGTGGCACGGAGTCGGACGTTTATGTGCCGAAGATTACAATTAACTGCCTCCGATAGCTCGAAAGCGTTACGCGCGTGCAAATTATATTTCATTACATTTCGACGATCGATTCGATCGTGCATCAAGCTATGCCATCATTGTCGAGCCTCGTCCTCGCGACTTCGAGCACCCATCGAATAATTTATTTCACGGACTACTTATCGAACCGTGAACTTGCAGATAGAGGACCGTTTTTGTAGGACCGATTACCCTCTGATCGGTATTATACGGTCGCTGAATCTCTAAACCCGATTTTCCCTCCGCTTCCAAACCACCGCGTTCTCGTTCGATGGCTTAAGTAAACTCATGAGAATAAATAGAGCCAAAGTTGTTAGGACAATCGGAAAAAGGGATTAGAGCCATTTAGCTTGGCCATTCTCCGTTTGCTTCTTCCCCCTCCCTCTCTCTTTCTACCCTGAACGGACACTCCTAATACGGCACTTTAATTATCGGGAGTGCTAGGCTGCATGGGCCGCAATTTACTTTTTCGAAGAGAAACGGAAATCCTACGGCGAGGACTCCTACCCGCAATTTTTCTTCCGACCGCCAGACGCTTAGCTCATGTTAGTCAAGTAGGATTACCGTAGCGTCACCTGAATCTTGTAGTGTTTTGTTGCGTGCGAAGAACTGCATCTTATCGTCAGACTAGTGGTACCTATGCTAGATTTAACCCCCTCCACCCCTCCGTCAGCTTTCCTGCCTGCCCGTCCGCTTCTCGGGGGATACTCCGTAGACCGACGTCTTGCTAACAAGAACCTGAAAAGATCTCCCGAGTAAGATCGAGGGTGATTTATCACCGTAACCCATGGTCTCGTGTATTTTTCCAAGCTTTCCTCTACCGCGTCTGTTCTTTCTTCGCGTCGTATTCTCATACATCGTGGCGCGCGCATTGTACAGAAACACCGACCGTCGCGATATTCACTCGAATTGAATCCATGCTTCGGAAGATATATTGAATCGACGCGTAAGCGCGTGCACACTCACGATTAGCGAGCGCAGAGCAGTTAGAGCAAAGAATGACTACAAAT
>Ga0157363_1002381_pt1 | contig 16549 bp, 8 predicted proteins | sample AttsexASBM1_FD_111477 | JGI IMG/M metagenome (GOLD analysis project Ga0157363, IMG submission 111477) | Fungus gardens microbial communities from leaf cutter ant in Ribeirão Preto, State of São Paulo, Brazil - Atta sexdens ASBM1 | ecosystem: Host-associated > Fungi > Mycelium > Unclassified ... | reverse complement strand
ATATATATATATATATATATATATATATATATATATATTGTATATATTGTTTTGAATATATTTCCATATTAATATCTCAATAATCCATTGTTGACAGAATATTTTTCTAATATAAACAGTATATGAGATGGCTCGGTGAGCGATTAAAGTTTCCGTTTATTATTTCGACACGTTTCAAGATAAAAGACGAAAGGATTGCGCGTGGCTTCATATGCACGGGCGTGCAGCTCAAAATCCCTCATACCTCATACGCTTCAGTGATTCGCGCTCTCTGTAACAACTGTTACAATGCCGCCGATAATAACAACAACGACGACGGGTCCTGCTTTTAAAGGCGCGGACATAGATTCATAGGATCGCACCCCTGGCCACATTGTGCCCCTGCAGGATTATAGGGGGTTACGTGAGGGGGAGTATTACGGGGGACGAAGAAGGCGAAGGGAAGGAGGGGTAAATCACAACGCATTCGCGAGCTTGCGGCCTACGAGGGATTGCTTTTTGTCCCCTCTCCCTGGTTTCTCTATCGTTCCTTTTCCGGAGAGAAAAACCTACGTAGATGTGCGCATCTTTCAGATAGTCATGCGTATATGTGTATACGTGTCCCGTTTGTAATCGTAACGTGTAACTATGGACGAAAAGTCTATACGTGTGCGCGTGTCCTGCGTATATTCACGCACAAGATATATATATACGCGCACTCTACTCGCGTACATACAAGCAAAACCAACTATTCGATCTCAGGGATGAAAACAACCCTACGACGAGCTCTGATTCGCGCATGCGTTCCGGCGAACACCGTGGCCACCGAGGATCCCAGGGGATGCTCCAATACACGCGTGACGGGACGTCGCGCTCGTACACGCGCTCCCCCGTACGGCTCCTCCCTTCGGATCCTTGTTATTGTTGCGATTTAATGAAATGTTACGCCCGCTCGCCCGCGATTACTTTCCCATTGCACCGATTAACTCCCCATTCGGTCGGTCTCGTCTCTCGTAGCGGGACACTGGGACATCTTTCCTCTTCGACAATCCCTGGGGCTGCTGCTTCTGTTGGAGACTTTGTACCTTGTTGAAATATGTGCCGATATCGTATGATAGTTATCGAGTTTAATTAATTTCTAAACTACGATGTTTTTGGATATCCATAAAACAATAAAATATTATAAAGATATCTTAAAAATCGCTGATAATTGTATTCATGAACTCGTTCATAATTTCATAGCATCTTTGCGGTTTTCTTGTTCCAGGTTTGGTTCAAGAATCGTCGAGCCAAATGCAGACAACAATTACAACAACATCAACAGCAGCAGCAGCAGCAGCAGCAACAGCAACAGCAGACCCCTCCATCGAAGAGTTCACCCAGATCAAATCAGAATCACAGCAACAGCAGCACCGGAAGCAGGATATCGACGAGCTCGTCGACGACACCTAGTAGGCGATCTTCTCCAGATTCACCGGTGCAAGGTAGGGACGCACCAGTAGCAGGAAACTCACCTTTGTCGACCCCGCTCCTGTCGACTCAATCGACGTATCCTCGAAATGTTGGAACGACGCCAACCGGTGGCAGCGGGGCCAACAGCAATCTAACGACCCCATCGCCGCCGTTGACACCGAGCTCCAACCAACTGCAGCCATCGTCCTATCCAAGTGCGATGAATCAAATTCATCATGGTGAGACTTACAGCTTCGGTTGGAGCTCGGCAGGGTCCGCTTCTGTAAACCACAGCCAATACGCCGGTCAAGGTTACAATGCTTACGCTCAAACCTCGAGCGTATACGGTGGCGATTATTATCAGGCTCAGATCCCCCACATGCACCATAGCCCGCAGACTAACTATCATCATCCGCAATATCATCCTAATATGACGCTCACCCCGTCCATGTCACATCTGACTAGTCATCACCTGAATCCAGTGACTAGTCAGACGCAAGCTACTAGCAACGATATAGCGGCTGCTGCTGCCGTCGCTGCTGCTGCCGCCGCGTCGGGTGATGATGCCGGTTACGTGCTGCCTGATCAGAAGTATCCGCCATTAGTATAGCGGTCCAGCAGGTCCTCCGGGATCTTTCAGCGGGGTCAGGAAACCGCGAGCACGGCCGGCACCTCGATGCCCTATCATTGGCGACTGAACACGGCGATTTGTCACGAGATCAATGGTAATCTGGATTCCGACGACAATTGATCATACAGGAGAGGGACTTCGCCAAAGCAGCAGTAGATATGCTTCAGACTTGATGGGTATGATAATTCGAACCATTGCGCGAATTAGTCACACAAACTTTCTGCATCCGATAACGACAGATATTAGCTAATACCAACAATCTCGCGTATGTATCTCACTAAACTTAAAAAAACAATAATGTTCATGGTGATCTAATTTTAATTTGATATCATTTTATAATTGTTTCAAAGAATCTTCTTAGACAACGCATGTGCACATGCGAATAAAGTTGAGAAACAAACTATAAAAATATACAGGATGAATCTCACAGTATTTGTGCGAGAAATATCTTTTTTATCTTAGCAAAGCGTAATTTTTTAAATAAAATTATATATTATGTCCTTTTTACTTAAATTAATTTCTGTAATAGTATTTTTCTAGGCGAGCGACTTTCATATATTGTTCTATACATAAAGATTATGGTGAAATGGAAAAATTAGTAATTTACAAGATACACGATATTTAATTTCGAGTATGTAATTTCGTTCATCATTGTACAGATGAAAAAGAAAATTTTACAAAATATTATTTAACTAATTAACTTTTATTGCTATTTTGTAAATTTATTAATAAAGAAAACGTCATCTTTTCATTAATGAATTCACTTACAGATTATAAACTTGTTTTGGAAGAGAAAAAATTTTCTCTTTAACCACAATTTTAATTTTGTTCCAGAAAATATTTCGTATCATCATGTTGATATGTTAAATATATTTTTTAATTTTTTTGTGTAATATTTATAGGTCACAAAATATAAATATTAATTAATCAACATGCAAATATTCAGTTATTTAGCTCAGCAACAGTGTTCATTTTTCCATTTCTCTTCTTTCTACAATTTTTCATTACGAGACAGCTAAAATTATTTTTATCTCTTATTTTTTATCCTTTTAAATAAAATCAGCATTGGACAATATGTGTAAAATATATTTTTGAGACGATCAAAAATATTATGTAACAATCAGTCTTTACAAATATCTTTAATGTAATATTTCATTGTCATTACTGAACAATGTCATGAAAGTTTATTGTTCTGAATTAATATTACCAACAATAAAACAACATTTATTAATCTTAGGAATCGATCCTAAGTCGAATACAGATAATCCAAAATCCTAATTCACATTTACCGAAAAGCAATTTTTATTAAATTGCATATCTTCAATGGCGAAAATTATTGTTCTTCTTTTTATATTTTTGTCACAATTCCGTCGAAAATAAAATTCACACTCGTAGCTCATATTTAACGCTGAACTCTAGATTGTCTGAATTTGAATTTTACTTAAATAAGACATACTTTGAGTGCAAATATTTTATACATATATTTGAATGAAGATAAGCGGATTTAGCAATAAATGTGAATTACGAATGTGCAACTTGATAAACGATGTCAGTCCAGTGGGAAAGTCGAATTTTATTTCCGAGAGAGAGTAGAAGAAACAAGACAGCAAGCTTATCCTTGTAAATAAAAATAAAAGGCTGTATTCATGGAAATTGTCATCAAACTTTCCATAAAAAGCTTGTACACGTCACACATCGGAATTTGTTTTAAGATCTAATCTATGATATTCTTTGCATTTTTAAGATTAAAAGACGAGTACTCATCACTGCCGTCTTTATCATTGGTATTATCCTTATTATTACGATTAACATAGATAATTATCCATATCAAATACGGCCATAGTAGCCAAGAAACTCTTGTAAATAGTTAATAATGAATATATGATTGCGCGTAAATACGAGAGAGAAGAGATATAAAAACTCATTCAGAGTTCTATCACGGGATATCGAGGATATCTCTATATATTAGAAAAAGAAGGAGAAAGGAGAGAGCGAACGAGCGAGCGAGCGAGAGAGAGAGAGAGAGAGAGAATAATAATGAAGTGAGAATTGTCTCATCCTACAGAATCTTGTTATATAGTCGTTTCTTTCTATGGTACTCTTCGTCTGTTCGAGGGACTTAAACTTTATAAAAGTTCGCATTGCACTTTTTCGCGCGATAACTTAATTATCATAATGTGTTTTCTGATAAAAAAACAGAAGTATATGCGAGAATGCCTACTTAATTGTGAGTGTATATTTCGTGTATACTATCTAATGTATATTATCCTGTAACATTACGTTAGACGATGTATAATTAAAGAATAAAAAAAATATCATTAAGATTAATGATAGGAAGGCGATAAAATCATAATTATGGACACGCGTAGATCTAAGCTACTTTGTAATAATACGATGCAAATGTACATAAAACGTATATCTCTTGTAAGATACATGATTGTTCTATCATGTGCGAAGGGATCTTCCTACATCAGAAAAAAAATATCGCATATTATTAATAAGTGGTGTCAATTACTTTTCCCTATCTTTAATCTTCCTAGTATTTCCGACAGATATCTATCGAGAGCACTGCTCGTTTGTTTTAGTAAATCGAAATTCTATCGCTTCTCGCATATGCGGCCTGACGTGCGGATTATATTTTGAATTGTATATCTGTGACAGAGTTCCCAACACGCGATATGCAATCCCTCTTTCCATTTTGGCCTCGCAGCTTTATAGATCGCGAGCCCAGTTCTTATTAATCACACTGATGTTCGCAAGACCCTACCGCCGCGGGCTGCAATTCTGCTAATGCACTTGAAATTAATTAACGTCAAAGCGACCGCACTTCGTTATTTGAGCGGTCGCATATATATCGATCTTGAACCATTAAGCCTATATTAATTACAAACTTGCGCAAGGTAATCGCGATGCAACATCGTCGCTATACCATACGCATTCCCTGGTGTCTAATTTTTCTGCTTTGCAAAATACGTGCACGGATGCATTGCGGAACAGAAAAAAGCAATTAAAAAAATTTCTTTTATCCACTTAATTTCTGAAATTAAAAGATCTACAATCCAGCTATATGACATCTCTAAATCTAAAGTATATAATATAACGCTGTCATGCACTTAATTTAATTATTTACATATATACATAAAAAAACGTAAGTATTAATAATTAGCCAATAGAAAGATAACGAGCTCTTTAGTAACGTACATGAATGCACATGATCTTGCAAGAAGGAGGGAAATACATCGATCATAATCATTGATTGCTAAATTTATTTCTTCTCTTGGTCCATTAGAAAATCACAGGTATTATGGATTCTGTGGTGGATACGTTCACCAAACAATGATGAAAGGGTGTGTCTATCAGTAGCGTATTTCTAATGGTCTAAACATCACAACACAAAGGACCCTATGCAAGCATGAAGGAGAGCGAGAGCCGCCCTTATATGTCAACTAATTGGACAGATCGCGTACCTGTCTACCTTTTGACGACGTAATCCGGCATCCTTTCTAACTCATCAAATTAACGAGCTATAACGAATCGCTCGTTGCCCATGCGCGCTTTGATGACCCTTTCGCATAATCGAGGCACAAATCCTTCACGATTTTCTCTTTAAAGAGGATATCTATCTCATGAAAAACACTCTAGAGTATGTCTTGACGCAATAGTTAAATCGTATCTTACATCATAACAGTGAAAAATAATTTCACAGAAGTAATCATATAAAAACTTTTATTAATTCTCAGAAGTAAGAGAAATTAACAATTAATCCTTCGGAACTGATGGATCTATAGATCCAGTTAATTATATTCTTTATATTACATCTGCAAATTTGAATTATTATTAAAATATACTTAATATTCTTTCTTTTTTTTATACTAATTATGTTATTTTGGTTCCTTCAAATTAATTAGTGCTTTTTAATCAATATAAATTAAACGAATCTCACAGAACCAGCGTCAGCAACTGTGTTATAGATTTGATATCAGCTTTGGACGATTAATGCTGGTTTTCACCAATTAGATTAATTTTTATCTCGGTTCAATTTACTTTTTCTCTTTTTCTAATTTTTAGAACTAGAAAATAATGAAGAATAAGTTGAACCGCGATTAAAATTAATCAACATTGGTGAAAATAGACATAAATTAGTTGTTCTAATGATACTTGTTTAAAAGTTTTTAAAATAAAATGAAAATATACTGAAGGAATGAAAATATGAAGGAAAGAAAATATAAAACAAGTCGACAAAGCTGCGAAGACATATTAAAAGATTTTTCGCTGAATCTCAATTCTCAGATCGAGACCGTATTCGTAAAGAAAGATGCGGTGATCAGAAACAAAGGGACTCTAGAAGAAAAGAAAAGATGTAACACTGCACAACGGGGGTGTCGTCGATTCTCACTGTGATGCTGCGCTTCGCAAAGGCCGCTGGCCGACGACGTTCCATTCTTGCAGCGAAGACAATGGCCTTGAACTTGGCCGAGTGTAGCAGCGAAGAGTTAAAATCGGCTTGCATTTAGCCGGATCCCATTATAACAACTACGGGAGAGTCCCCGGTAAGCTTCATGCCACGGTTCCGCTTACTGTGTCACCAGGCTAAGCTCCGACTTACCTACCTATATCCTCGCAAATGGTTCTCTTACCCCTTTTCCTGTAGCGGCCTCTATGCCAGCTTAATACTTGCATTATCCTCCTTTCCTTCCCACCTATCCAAAACTTTGTCTCAGTATGGAGAGCTAATGATCTGTATTTGAGTAAGAAGCTTGAGTAAAAGGCGGCATGTTCACCATTGATGGATCTACGAATCAATCGGATCCATCGGATTATCAAAAAGCAACCCTGATAATCTTGCAAAGAAAGTCATTTTCTCAACGCAATAATCACAGAGAAGCTAAAGAATTTAAATCGTAACAAAATACATGAATTGTCATTTTATATTTTAACAAATACAGATTTTTTTCTTGCAATTTGATAGACGATATTGCTCCCTTACTTTAAAAATAATAAAACTAAATAAAAATTAAGAGAAAAGGAGAAAAACTATTTTTCAACTTGACAGAAAATTTAATGGTAAATCAACTTCCAAAATTATCAATAACAAAGGTAATCAAGGATAATGAGAATTTTTAGTGCGATAATCAATGCGTAGTTTCTTTTCTTGTTATATTTCTATAATAACACAACTATAATTTATTCCATAAACATTTCGGCTATCCTTCGAGCCATTTTGACAGAAAATTATTGACTAATAAAAAAATCGGCTAAAAGATAATATATTCTTAACATGACCAAAATGTTATTTTTATTTCATAACCCTTAAAAAAACCATCCTTTCTGTGATAATTTTAATGATTTCTTAATGAATTTTTGATGATTGATAGGATAATATTTACAATAAATCATTCATGATTAATAATTCGAAAACCACATTTTTTAATGTCATTTTTTAAGATAACAATATCTCTACTATACACTCTACTATATAACTATAAAGATACAAAAAGAAAGCTAAAAATGAATCTTCGAAACAAATTACTTTCGCATTATAATTAATAGCATCTAAGAAAAATAGCATCTGGGAAAATTTGAAGAATTTCTTATTTATTTATTATTTATATCTCCATAAAGTAACGTTAACGTTTCCATATATTTAAAACATATCGTAAGAGGATTGATTATAAAACGCGATTTACTACTGACGATATATCTTCAGTATTCATTTAACCTATATTTTATGTTTTTCCTCCCGCTGGTGGGTCACAGGTGAAAATGAGTTTCGCAGGACAAATCGGTCTGTATCCGACTGTGTTTACGTACATGACATTTTTCATCTACGTCCTTCCTCCCTATGTTCGAACGCAGCGGCTTGACGCGGGAGTGAGTCATAAATTATGTATATATGTGAAAAGTCTCTATGCTGAAATTGCCGTTGAACTCTACTTGCTGTAGATTCCTAATATTTCGTTCAATCGCGCGAACAATTTCCACGGGCAAATAGTATAAATAATGAAATCCCGCAGCGCGCTGGTTTGATAATTCGGTCGGCGGTTAAATAATTAAATCGCACCACGGCGCGGGTGCGCGATTATTCTGCGACTTATATATTTCCGTGCGGAAAATTAACGGTAGACGCCATACGGAAGATTAATTTATGCTGGAAGAGATGGACCAAAAAAAAAGAAGAGGGAGACAGAGAAAAGGGAAAGAGAGGACAGAGTGCGATCTGCGGAAGCGGGACGAAGAGGATAAAGAGCGAATGAAATTTTCACGCAATCTCGGAGGTCCGTAAAGTCCAGAAGGGAATTCTTTCTCGATTGGCAATATCCCTAACGAGAGGAAGGGGCCACGTTGTGACGCGAGGGGGAGGGGGGATTGGAAGGAGCAAAGAATGAGCATGGACTCGAAGGGTGGATGGGGGGAGTAAATCGGCAGGATCAAAGAGGCCAGCTCGTGCAGCCGTAACTAGATTTCCTGTTCCCACTTTGAGGATCGCTTAATGCTCTATAAGCGGCCGTTTTAAACTCGAGAAAATCGAATCAGGAAGGAATCGGAATCGCGCCGTGCCGCAAATTCAATTGAAAACGTCGCTAGTCAGTGCGCATCGAGATGCTAGCGAGGACACATCCTTGCCTCACGTTGATGTCGTACCTTTTGATCTTTTTTAGTTCCTCTTTATCCCTCATACTCTCTCACATTTCCGCACGATCGGCACGAGCAGCAATTTTTGCGGCAAATTTGATCGTAAAGTTGTTAACTAATTAGAAACGAACGCTGACAATATCAAACGCTGCGATGGGCGGACAAGCTGCGCGAAATAACGACATCTTATGCGCACGTTATAACTGCGATGACCAAGTTAATTTTTAAATTGATAAACGAAAATTTTAATGTTAAAGAGACCAACGTGACTAAAATAATTCTAGGAATATTAATAATTTTTCGCTCTAACAGTAAATTTCTAAGATCTGGAATGGATCAAAGTATATAAAATAGTTACTCACGTAGCACGCAAACGGGAAGTAGGGAGTTATTAAAAATTCAACATCGCCGTGCTTGAAAGGACCTCCGTTCGTCTGTATTGAAACGCTCGATAATCGACGGGACTTCGCCGAGGAAGAACGCACGGTGCGTTCGCTTCAGCCGTCACGCGCAAAAAAATATATTCGATTCTTCGAGATAGACGCGTACGCCGCCTCATTTAATCAGCACAATATTATCGACAGGTCTCATCCCGGCGGATTAGCGTCCCCGCGAGGCTTTGGACCTCGGGAAGGATCGCAACTCGCTTTACCGAGGATGCCTTCGTTTACGGTTCCGACGGCAGAGGATACGAGCACCTGTACAATAGCGAAAACTTGCACTTGATCGAGAAATCGCTCTCTCAAGATCGATTTTTTTTACCAAATTCTCCTACATTCGACTCAATTTCGACCTTAACCAGCGGCCAGGAAGATCAGACGCTCCGCCAGGAAGTCAAGGGGATATGAACGCATTGTTGAGTCCCTCTGTCCAAACATTCGACTCGCCCTGCAAGCGATCAACGCACCTATTCGTTCCCCGCTCCTCTTTCGCCCTGTCAGCCTCCCCCGTTTTCATCGCCCCCCTCGATTCTTTCGTTGTCTGCAGGAAAAGCAGGTAATCCTAAAAAATGGACTGCTGACTTCCGCCATCGCGGGACTGCACTCACGCGGAGAAATTCCTTCGTCCGTACATCCGCGTAATGCACTACAATCATCGATGCGCTGGATTGGGAGGTCAATTGTGTAACTCGCGCCTGCGAGTGGATAGATGAAAAGTGAAAAAGTTCATTGACGGTTATCATGCGAACGGCGGAAAGCGAGTAGCAATTTTCGCAATGTGACCGATTAACTGTCCGTAATATGTGTGCAATCACGAGGTGTTGAAATCATCATTCTTGATTAACGGCGGACAATTGCATCGTTTTCGATTATTCGATAGAACTATCGAACACGTTATTATTGCTATAGTCGTTTGGTTTTTTATGCGATTTTTTTTTCTCTATGTGTTACAAGCGATTAATAGAATAATCAAATGTATCGAACTTATTTGTAACTTTGTGATATTTGCGCTGTAAATTTTTCACATATAATGTAAAGTATTGTAACAACATAAAGCTATTAACCACGCTAAATCTGAATTATTTAACATTCATATTAAATTGGGCTTAGAACTTCAATAGGTACCGAGTGGTATATTAAATATATTATCTGCTACGTTTCAACCTTATCAACTACGCTTTTCATCGCTGTCATATTAAATTTCAACATAAATTTTCATATAAAACGTATTTTTTTATCATGTTGTATACATAATTATATGTATAATATATATATATATATATATATATATATATATATATATACACACTGAGAAAATGCACATAAAACATTTTAGTAAATATTTATTTAAGAATTTATTTAAGAATAATGCCAATTAAATATTTATCAGCAATAAATAAATATTTATCCAGTAAATGATTGTTACAAAATGATTGTTACACAAAATGATTGTTAAATCAAATTAATCACACTTGTATCAAATAAACATATCTTTATATTTAATAAATATTTAGTTGGTATTATACAAACAAATGATTTATTAAATTAAAAATCGTTTTTCAGTATAGCATCATGTTTATATATATATATTATAATATAAATAATACAATATATGATGAAAAATATAAAAAATATTATTCTATTATTGTAAAGTTTGCTACTAATGTAAAATCAAATAATTTCGCTGAGTAACATCATAAGTTAACATCATCAATATCACTTTGCAAATCCCAATTACATTTTATTGTTTTTAAAATCACGTTTTGAATTGAACCATTCATTTCGTCCCCACCTCTATATTAACCTGTCTGAGATTCCATACTCTTCGCTCTTATGACTTCAAAACCTTTCCCATTTTAGGGAACACTCACTGTCAGAGTAAAAGAGTACCGTGCAGTTATAAGTTCTGCACACAGAATAAAAGTATATAGCGAACGACCGGATAGGGGGACAGGAGATCGCGGACGTAAGAGTAAAAAGAGGAACGGAAAGAGGACATTGAACGACGTTGGTAGCAGAGACGATGGAGAGAGAGAGAGAGAGAGAGAGAGAGAGAGAGAGAGAGAGAGAAAAGAGGGAAGATGGGGTAAGGGGAAAGAGGCAAAAAGGGAGGTAGAAGCGAGCTCGTCTCCACGAAGGATCTCTCGTGCAAGAAGAGAGAGCCGAGAGAGGGTCCTATAAATAATTAGCGAGGAGTCGCTCTCCGCTCGGCGGGCATAAGCGGCTTACAACCCCCGCTTCCACTCTTCTCCACCTCCCGCCGCGCCGCTTCCCGCTCGTTCCTCCACGAACTCACCCGCCATTCCCCCGATCCTGCATCGCTCGCGATTGCTGCCCCTCGCGACCAGCAACTACCCTCGCCGCTACACCCTCTCGTCCGGCTCCTCTGCCTTCTCTCTGCTAGCGGAACTCGCCAGCCACGATCGCTCTTCAGCTCCCTACGAGCGATCCCTACGCACACCACTGAGTGCTCCTGGCACCAGAGATAGGAAAGAGCCCGCCGTTACGCGACCGTAAAGACGTGGATGTATCTACGGAAGCATTGGACATAGGGGAATGAAAAGAACGACAGGGAGATGGTTTGCATTGAGGTGCAGTTATCAGACTGAGAAGATCAGTTCATTAATAGTCGATAATGAGTGGGTCACGTGTTGAGCTTTGATATAAGGCTTAATCACAATGATAAGTGGAAAATCTTTTCTAATTTTTTTAACTATATTTACACAAAGAAAAAAAAAATATATATATATATATATTATTTTGTGTATATATTTTTTTATTAAATTTTAATCTTTCTATTTATTTCTCTTTTCAATTTTAACTATTTCCATATATACTCGTATTTAAAATGTTATCTCTGCGAATATGGAGCTTTTATAATAATCTGAATATGTCGGTATTGTCTGAATCTGTTAAGAGTAATGACTTCAATATTACTGAAAATATTACTTCATAATTTTATCTGTCATTTTCATGTGGAATTATTGATGGAATTATTTCGTGTGAAATATCATGGGTTAAAGCGTTCTGATTTTAAATAAAAGAATTATGGAAAAAGATCTCAATATGCGGTTGAAATCAATTTGCAAATTAATACCTAATAATGAAACTTTGAGCTCCGATGGAACGCCATTTAATTATCCGAAGTGCTTGATGTCAGCGACGATTGTCAAAAGCCTTTTAGAAGCAAGTCAAAAGTTAAGAGCGCTACTCGGACATTTAAACTAGCTTAACGTTACCGATTGTTAAGCCGTGGACAACTACTAGAGTTTGTTGCGACTGAAGTCCCTAATCGTCTGGGGCAGCCGTTCGGTTACCGAGATCCGCGATCGATAGCACGTCAAAAGTCCGGCCGATCTACCGCACACATGAGATTAACGAGCAGGAAATGTTAAGCCGGAGATGAATGACATTATTCGTTGCGAGCTGGAGCTTGCGGCTGGGAAAAACTAGCTCGTTATCGAGATTGGAAATCAATGAGAAATCAAATGGTCGACGTGACTTGACCGAGGATGTAGATATACATCCCGGAGGGATGTAAACATGTATTGCCTTAGCGAAAAGAGAAGTATCACATACAGCGATTCCAATTGCGATACATAGTACGTCACGGTAATCTAATAGATATGATGTGCATGAAAAGAATGATTTTACTAAAGTATCTAAAACTATAGCTACAGATATAGATTTTAAAATTTTAATATTTTGTTGAACTATTACAATTATTATATAGAACGTTTAAGTAATGAAGAATATTGCAAAAAGTCTTGCCATTCTAGAAATCAATTTGAGCGTTCTTTATAATTATTTCGATGATCTAACAAAATTATATATTTAGATCTGTATCTAACTAAATATTTAGATGTTTTAGCAAAAATTATTATTTTCGTGCATATGAGTATTTGTACAATAGTATTATAAATGAAAGATATTTGTTATAATTAATATGTTCAGAAAATATAGAATTATCACACAACATTTTGCTATATTAATTAATAGATGCAAATTGAAAGATTTGATTCAAAGGCAATTTTATTGTATGATTTTCATTACACAAATGTTAATTAATTAATATTAATATTAAAATTAAAACATAAGAGAAAATATTTAGAAACTCTTATATGTTATTTTATTTTAATTTTATCGTAAACAAAAAAGTTATTTCAGTTCGCATTCTGTTATCTTTAGACAGGAAACAATTGGCGATGTTCCACCGGACGGGTGATCCATGCACGATCGACAGGAAAAGGGGATGGTAGAGGTGGGTTAGTCACTGTTACAACGGGTCGGCTTAACATCCGAGGCGCCGATGTTGACTAACTGGGCTAACAACGCAGTGGTATTTGCCACCGGCGTTGCGTCGGTCGGCACGTGGCTCCAGTTGTTCTGCCTATTCGATTAGCCAAGCTTATACTTATTTACGAGCAACGATTGTATTCGTTGCTCGTTTCGAAGATCTCTTTTTTACTACCTCTTTGAGATTTACAAATTATTTTTTACTTCATAATGTATAATTTCAGCATCTCGTTACAAATGTCTGCATAACAAATAATTAATATTAAAAAAAACAAAAGATATATTTTATATCAGAATTCAAAAAGTAAAGGTATGATACAATCAATACAACATTCTTTACGTCTTCGAATAATTTCATGACAAATAATCCATATATTTCATACACATACTTATATTTGTATATTTATACAAAATACTTGTGTATTTTATAAATACCTTACATATAAATACGTAATTGTGTATAAAATATGTGAATTATTTGTAATGAAATTATTTGAAGATGTATAAAAGAGTCTTATTGTATCATACCTGAATGTTATAAAATATGTATCTATTGTTTGCGTTTTCACATATACTTACATAACATTCACATTACTCACTTAGCTTATAAAAAGTTTAAACTATAATTGATAATGTGATTTAGGCTCTTATTTTATAACTCTTGATAACAATGTTGATGTTCGTTATATTGATTGCGAAGCTTTTTTATTATGTATATAAAACTTGTGCAACGACAATATGACACCGACATTCGTTAAAAGCTACAGAATAGGAGCCTTCATTATGAGAAACTCGAAAGATAGCAACACCGAGAGATTCGTGACCTAGTGCAGCATTAAAATCAGAACGAAAATGATGTATCTTAACATAAAGCGTATCGACCCATTACGGATTCGATCCGAATGTAGTGCGTGGCGAGTCAATGACGCAACGCGTACATCATGGAACGGCCGTGTGTTCTACGTGCAGCATACGCGAGTCCTTATGCACAAAGTGAATCTCGGATTACCGGTCCCTGGGGCTCCCGGAAACCCTACACTGTTCATAGCTGAAGCGAGACATGACGTAGACGAGAGAGATCGAAGAAAGCGAGAGAGAGAGAGAGGGGGGGGGAGAGGAAAGGAGAGATGGAAGGAGACGTAGTCAGGGGCTTGATGGATGTCTGGTACCCGCGATTCTCGTATCGGCCGGCGCACGTCTCGTGGCCGCGCTCTATTAATGGGTCCGTAATAGCCTATTTGTGATCGCTAATAGTCGAAGCCCCGTCTTCTTCACCCTTCGAGCGCGTCACGACCGTGTCTCCTTCCTTTTCATCCCTTCACCGCGAGAGATTCCCTCGGGAAATCTAGATGGTACCCTGCAAAATGGATCCGATCTATCGCGTTCGACCCTCTCGGTGATCCTACTCTTTTCCTTCTTACTCTTTCGTGATGACCTCGAAATTACCACGGGAAGACTGTGAAAACTATCGTCCTTGATAATCTCCCGTAATATGAATCTGATTGAGCATCAGTATCTACAATATATCTAATGATTAATCAAAGATAAGATTATTATCGATACATTGCGATATTCGAGAAATTTAATAGATTTCACGTTTATTATTTTCAGCACAGTTAAAATCACAACTAAAAATTAACAGTTTTTTTCCAAAGATTCTAGTACATATTGCGGTAAAAGCATTTCCTGAAGAATGATGTGTTGATAACCGACTGATCCATCAAGTCCTACCATAAATTTCAGCTGTTCTATATATTTTGATAATACGGCTGTGGACAAGGTGATAATAGAATAAGAAAGATAGACAGTTAAAACAAAGGAAAGGAAAGAGAAATGGTTAAAGATGGACAAAAAGATAGGTGATAGAATGTTATAAGTTTTATAAGTAAAATGTGTGTGAGAGGTAAAATAAATTATTTATACAATTTAATACAATATAATACGAAAGCTTTCTCAAGTTTTTTCATGTTATATCACCTAGTCTTGTCTAATCAGTATAGAAAAAGAGAGAGGAAACAATTATATTATTACTATCATATGTATTGTTTTTTTATGTGATAACTTTATTAAGATTGTTTTTTAAATCCTATTAAACCGTATATATCAATTGTTATATAGTTTCAAAAAATAATGCAATAATTGAATAACTATCATATAATTGAATGTAAACTGAAGTACTCACACATCAGATAATGAATTAATAACAATAATAGTTCTGATATTTTTTATACCAATTGCAATTTGTGATTAGGAAAGTTGTAGCGCACGCATATGTACTTGTTATTATTGTAATATAGAGAGAGAACATGTTACGTCAACTAGAATTCAGTTCACGAATAAAGAATAGTTTTATTTAATATATTGATCGCTTCCGGAAACATTGCGACATTTAACGAATTACAGTATAAGCTCATTTTAGTCACGTGTATAGCTCACACCACGGATACGTCACTTTAAGAATGATTCACACACTACAGGAAGGAGTAGGAAGAAAAAGTGAAAGAACCCGATTTCCTTCCTTCGCAGAAGGAAATCTTTTACACGTTCGACGTAACGCTGGATTTTTCGTACAATACTAGTGAATAGAGCAGAAGGAGTCGATGTAGCAGGTAGGTCTCGAATGGCCGATCGGTGCAAAGAGGAGCCGTCTGAATGGACCTCGCACCGACGCGAATGATCAAAACCTCGTTAGTCCCGGTCTGACTTCCAGGATAATAAATGTGGGAACACGAACTGCCACCCTATCAAAGACACCCATTTCTGCTGCCCGAGATTCTATCGTCCATCATGCTACTCGTGTTACGCGACTTATGGTTCTCGATTGTAACAGAATCGCTATTATTAAGATCGACAACGGCATTGACTTTCCGTCTCATAAAAATTTTATGTTCTGCGCGCTTTCATCGATGTAACGGAAAGGAAAAAGGATGTATCTATTTTGCAAGTTTACAATCAATTGAAAAGTTGCTTTCTGCAACAGTGGGCTAATCCACATTTTATAAAAAAAGAAGTAAATAAATTTTAAAATTAAAAAAAAATGGAAAAAATATTAATATTAATGCATGTTCGGCTGTTTTCTAGGCTAGCTGATTGCTGCAGCAGCAAGTCCCATAACATT
>Ga0157363_1002380_pt1 | contig 16549 bp, 13 predicted proteins | sample AttsexASBM1_FD_111477 | JGI IMG/M metagenome (GOLD analysis project Ga0157363, IMG submission 111477) | Fungus gardens microbial communities from leaf cutter ant in Ribeirão Preto, State of São Paulo, Brazil - Atta sexdens ASBM1 | ecosystem: Host-associated > Fungi > Mycelium > Unclassified ... | reverse complement strand
CTCTGTTGCTGGTTTTGACTCACTCTCTGAGATGATCTCTGGGCTCTTTACTGACTATTGGACTACTTATGCAAAGAGAATTATGGTCACTACTTGTTCTAAGGAGTGGTGGAACAATAAGTGCAAAATGACATTAGAAACTTATAAATGAACTGGGGAGTGCTCTGACTAGTTCTTCTCTTGCTCTACAACTAGACTGGCTAAATGATACTTTTTTGACAACAGAATTGCTGAAATTGCATCTACTAACAAATAACCTTGGAATTTAATGAGCTGGGTCAAACAGTGCAAGTAAAGGCTATTTACTTTCAAGAACAACCTTGCAATGACCTTCCAGACTTGTGAAGCACTCTTTACTAGTCCTATAATGCTACAGCTGATCACTCTATTCTAAATAAGATCCCTAGCCAGGCCTACTTACTCTTTAGTACTGTTTTTCATGTTGGAGATGCTAGAGGTACCTAATGCTTACTCTAATATTTCTGCTCCAGGTCCTAACCATATTACTTGGCAGTATCTCAAGCTTATTCTTGCCAATAACACCCATGTTACATGCATTCTCTCTTTGGCCAATATATGTTTATCACTGCAACATTGGCCTAGACACTTCAAGGTGTCAGTTTTTGTTATTATACCCAAGCCAGGTAAACTTGCTTATGGTACCCCCAAGGTATTCAGGCCTATTGTTTTGCTTAACATCCTTAGCAAGCTCATTGAGAAGATAATTGCTAGGTAACACTAGTTTTATGCTGTCAAGCAGTGTCCTTCATCCTGACCAGCTTGGAGATATGTCCCAACAGTCCACTGAAGATGCTAGTATGTTTCTAATGCACTTGGTTTGAGCTAGCTAGACTAAGAGACTTAAAACTAGTGTAAGAGCATTTGAAGGGGAACAATATCTTGTCGCTGGTAATGCTTCGATTAACTTCGATTAACACTACTGTCGAATTCAGAAATTCTTTTCTTGGTCAGCCGAGAAACAAGGTTCCTGGACATAGCCTTTCCCCATGGCAGCACTTATAGGACTTCCTGGACCCGAACCATACCACATGAATAACGCTATTAATCGACAGATATCAGACTGCGTCCAGAGGTGGTGGAGTGAGTAAATCAATCACCGTTGGCATATGCATATCCTTTCCACTCATCTTCCGTAAAAAGCCGGCAAAACTTCGAATTTCCCGAAGCCGCATTCTCAAACGCACACAACTGTTGCATCTATAGGCAATCCCATATTATCAAATTGAATCCGGGTACCTGTCGGCCAAGTCGTTCTCGAGCACCAACCAGATACCGCTCGACCCACTGATCCGAGTATCGATGATGTGCATCGTCCAAAATCTTGTTACGAACATTAGGGAAGTTGTTTCTTGGAGAAAGAGTGCTGTTCACGCCCTCTGCTTCAATTTCGACGAGCTGATGATACCGATATGCATAGTCATGTAAGCCGAAAAAACCCGCCGCGAAGTGTAAGCTACGTAGATCATGAAAGGGAGCCCATGTAGAAATATTAGACCACTCACGCTGAGTCAAGCATTCGAGCTATACAGTATCGTTAAGGTACAAAGATACGTGAAATTTAGGAAGGACTCACATTGTGAGGTTGTTCTAAAGATCGTCAATCCCTCTCAGAAATTCACCTTCCAGACGACGAGAATCAAGAACGAACTTGCGGTATACTGAGACGAACACACCATATCTCACTCTAAACATTGTCCCCAAGCTAAATCTATGATTCCAGTAAGGACTTGTTGGAGAAAACCCAACATAAGACTCACAACTGAGCACGACCGAATGGTGTTAATGTCTCCGTTTTCAAGTTAGACGTCCAGTTCCGTAGAAACTCAAGGTTTCCATATGCCTCAAACCCCTCCGTACAACGAATTGCTTCATGTATCTTCTCCGAAAAATCACCGAGACTCGAAGACTGAACGGGATAACGGGATCCATGTCGATGGAGTAGATGAACTTGAACGGTCTGACATCCATCCGGAATGACATGGGATGCCTCTGGTAGGCCATAATTACTTGACGAAATGGGTCGCCACGGCGAAAGATTCCCGAAATAGTGGATCGTGTCGAAATCCTCCGCCACGACCGATCGCATAAGAGGGAACTGGTCATGATCGTGCGGAACGCTGAAACTTAAAGCCGCTTCGTCTTTAACTACATGTCAAGATTGTCACAGATAACCAGTCGTAAAGCACACAAATGGAGCCCACCTCTTGCGTCGTAATCGGTATGTGTTCTAAGTATCTCATGAACAAAGAATGGGTCAAGCAGGGTTGAAGGAGCTAAAATCTCGATTTCTGTGGACCCAGGGGCGAACGAGATTTGTCCTTGACTATGAACAAGGTCAGGGCAGAAGAGTAATGCAAAGAGATAAATCGGAAGTGTCATGGACTAGGTGTGCAACAAAGAAATAACCGTAGACTCATCGACTACATATTATATACATTCCTGGGATTCGTCGGTTGGCTTCAATCACCGTAACGGAGAATCAATACAGATACTGTAAAAGGGAGCTCTGGGACATGGAAAGAGGTATAGTGAGATGGTGTAGAACAGAGCTCAGTGATCCATTCAGTTTTTGTTCACTTGACTTAAACTCAGGGGCTATCCGTCATCTACCCTACCGCTATTCTCGTAGGGAGCCTTCATTTACCTAGTGGACAATTCTGTACTTAGAAGAGGGGTTTTACTTGCTGAAGTGGCGTAGCGATGGACTTTGAATCATCTAGAGGCGTCTTGCTTAGTACGATAACAATAATAATACATCGTCGTTGCCCCTTATGCAAAATAGTACATCTGATCTCAAAAAGAATTAAGGCATAGATTGCGAGAGAGTAAGCACGTTAAGAAAAAGCCCTGCACCCTCCATTATAACAGAGATAAAAATAGGAAAAATCCATTTAACTCAACTGGAACAGATGTCTCAATAGATAATAGTGATCACATAGATTATAAGTCCCCTTCAACTAATAAGTCGTTGACTTCGTCCTCTTCTTCCTCTTCAGAATCAGCAGGTCTGATGATTGATTCACCCTCCAGGGTTTTCAACAATGAAGTTGTAGCAGGGGCCAACGAGAGAGGTTCAGGTTGATTGATTTCTAAAGCCATGTTGTTTTCCCCCTTAACTTGCCGAGATTTTCTGATTGCGATTTTAAGAGTTATTAAATGAGAAAATGAGTCGCTTACTCTTGAATAGTAGTCTCGTTCTTGGGGAGACGCACGTAACCTTCATCTTCACTGTCTGTAATAGTGATAGACTGGATAGGAATCTTGCCGGTCCTGGTTATTCGTGAGCCACAATCTTGCAACAAAAATGACCAAATTTGGGCACACGCAGCACGTTTAGGCATTACTCGCTTCTGAGCGGCAGACCCAGATGTGTCTCGATTATCCTCTTCCTTCGAACTGTCACCAGAGATGCGTCTCCTAGAATGTCACTTAGTCCTGCGGTAGCACAAGGAAGACGACCATGACTGACCTTTTGGCTTTCGGTCTGTCACGACCACTGTCATGTGAAGGAGAGCCATCATCACTGCTCGCAATACTGGTCGACCTCCTATCAGGATACATCAGTACACTATCCAGAAGATCACCGATTGACGTAAATTACTTGCCTCTTTCTGCCCCTCCACTTTAGTTCTGGATCGACGAGCTCACCATCATCTTCGGGGATTATATCATCCAGAAACTCAAACAAGTCTTGCAGTTCCTCGAATTTCCTGAGCTCTTCCTCTTTGAGCTCAAGTTGGTTCTTGAACCTCCTGGAAATGACAGCATCAAATTTTTTCAATGCATTATGACTAGTAACATCTCTCAAGGGTCGATGCTAATTTTAGTTGTTAGAAGTTGAAATATCGACAAAGGGACAACTAATAGGAGAGCGTACCGTCTTGACTGTGTCCAGATACAACTTGAGACGCCTGATGAGTACGTCATCGACTACATCGGGAACGTAGAGCTTTGCAAACATCTGACAAAGAACCTTCTTATCGTCCCCTAATCTGTGTCAGTATCGTGGAAGGGTGTCAGAGGCCAAAATTTGCATACTGTCGAAATCGTATCGGGGTTTCAGGAACTCCTGCAAAATCTCTGTTGCAAGCTTTAAATGGATATCACCACACTCATAGATCTCCTTCTCATTCGTCGTCCCATTCGCAGTCCTAAATGTACCGAACTCATCAGAACAAACACCACCCCAACAGAAACGACAACGCACACAACACTAGCCAACCGATTCGGGTCAGTCAAATCAACAAACATATTTGCAACCTGCGTAGCTGTTACCACTTCTTCATCCTCCTCTAGCTCTGCTCGCGACTTTTTGACTTCTGAGAATACGTGGAGGAAGATCTGATGGAAATTAAAGACATAGACACAATGGGCAATAAAATGACACACATCAGTCATGCTCTTCTGATTCTTTGCCGACATGTAGCTATAGACAGGGAAGAACCCGGTCAAGCACTGCCGTAGTGGTTGATTTCCAGCCGTCGCAGGAGAGAGCGCAGCAAGCATCAAATTAGCCACAGACTGTATAATATGCAACGTCAATCGCTGTTAACGCCGGTTTAGAAACCAATCTCACGTTGATATCACGGGCGATTCCTGCTATAATCAATTTGGCGATTCCAAGGCAAAGAGTGGCAAGAACCTTCGGATCCCGCTCCTCCTTCAGCCTTTCAATTAAAAATCTATCTGTGATCTCCGCGACCTGAAGGAGCGAACATCAACGACCATCGACTAACGTGGGGGAAACAGTCAGCATACCTTTTGTGGAATAGTATCCACAAAGGCTTGATCATGGACCATCAACATATCAATAATAATCTGATATAGTTTCGATTTCATTTGATCAGGGGAGCTGAGGATTTGGCTCCTAAAGAAATCCACAGAATTAAGAGCGCGTTTCTGGGGACATAAATGTCAGTCTAACTGTGCGTGAGAGAGTACTATTATCCTACTCGAGCGATAGAACAACACAATCCTAAGGCAACGAAAGCCTTTTCCCGAGTCTGCGCATCTTTGACGTGTATTGAAGGGACTATCAGGTCACACATTAGGCCCTCAAGAGTCGAATTCTCCTCAAAGGTCTGAAGTGCTATGAACATTCCAATCTGGAATCTCTAGCTGGTTAACGACTCACAGTATTGACCCGCTCCAGCATAGCACTCGAGAGGAGCAAGCAGCGATAGTCCACCTCGATAGCCTTCTTCTTCTCAGCTTCTGTTTTTTCTCTCGGTGAACGGGGTTTAGGTGTATCACCAAGAGTCGTAGTCGCATCCGGATCAACATTAACCTGGGCAACGTACTGGGTGTCAATGTATATTCGATCGAGTAGACATGCCTCACAGGTTCGTCAGTGAAAGGATCCCGCATATCCGAAATGATTTCGACTACAATACGAATGAGATCGCGGTCACTCGCAGCAAGCTTCTTCAAGATGTCTAAGCACTGATTGAAAAGCCCTTGAGGAAGAGTCTCCCTTGAAGTCATTTCGCCTGAGCCACATTGACCTCTCGCAAACCAGAGAGAAAGCAAGGGAATACGTACGGATGAGGGGGAACATTAACCGCCTGCCAGTTTCATCACCATAATCCAGATTCACGGCCATCTTGAGCATTTCGCCAAGTTTAATCTCTTGCTCGCAAATTTCATCTTCTCTTTGTTGAAACTCGGTTTCCTTGAACTCCCGAATGAGTCTTTCCTCCTCAAGAGCTTCCAACAGTACCATTAATCCGTTCCAAGCTTTTTCTATCACTGCAGCAATTTGTGAGACGGTGGGGAGTGCTTCTTCAAGTCGCTTCCGGTCCTTGATTGCGACACAGTGATCCACGAAGACACGGGCCAAGAAGGCCCTCTCTGGGTTCAACCGCTCCCAGTAACTCTCTAGAAACGTGGATAAAACAAATGGCCCAACAGAGAAGCATTCCTCACCATTCAGATCAATCTTGGTGAAAATGTCCAAACGCCAGGTGAACACGCTGAGCAAAGCATCCACAGCAACGGTGCCTTGACCCAGATCAAAGAGTTTGAGTAAAGATAGGACGCCCTCTACTTCAGGAACGACAGGCTCCCCCTCCGGATCTTCTATTTTTGGTGTAGCAACATTGATGCAGTCGATCCAGCTTCCTATCAAAGACGTCGCCGCATTGCGAACAGACTCTTCACGATCCCCGAGTCCATCTTTGATAATTTGCTCTCGTTGAGAGATGGTGAATGCCCGGGGATGGGTGGGACCCATAACCTTGGGCTCATTCCCCTGCGTCGTATTTGGCTCGAGAACTGCGGAAAAAACCAGTTTGCGAATGAGTGGTTCAACGTCACGCATACGTGCAAGGATATGTGGTGTTGTGGCTTCATCGACGGGAAGATTGAGAAGAACGGCTCTGCGGACATCACTGCAACACAGATTAGCAATTGAAAAATCATGAACGAGCTCGGGACACACAAGGAGGGATCATGGGCAAGAGCATCTAGCAAGATGCTGCTCACAGTCTCTTGATCATCGTTTATATCGTCAGCAGTCTCTTCGGCGCATAGTTTAGACAAGGCCACAATTGCTTGTGACCGTATATGTGCTTCTTTGTCTTTGACACGATCCAGAAGCCCTTCACGAAGAATACCATAGAGATCCTCACTAGAAAAAGGTGAGTTACAGTAACTGTTTACATGTCTTTCAAACATTGCCTACTCAATTTCTCCAAGATGGGATATCATCTCAACCAAAGTCTGAAGTACGCGGTAGCGAACATTCTTGTCCTTGGCTGAAATCCCTTTCAAAAGGAACCTCAAAAGCCGCGCAGTGAAGCGACTGGCGAGATTATCATCATTCTCCTGTTGTCCCTGCTCATCCTCGGCTAATGAGATGCGTTTCAGAGTAACCCCGCAGAGACGAAAACAGTGCCCACCTTTTTCATTGATAAACTTGATATACACTCCAATAAACTTCACAACACGATCTGCCGTCGTGACTCCTTTTTTGAGGACTAGGACGCGGAAAAGGACAAGATACATGACTTCTGTAAACAGCTTTTCTCCGGTCAACCTGTTCATGCCACGTGAATTGGTCGGCTCGGTGAACTCTGCTGCTTTGGCATGAATTTTGTGTAGGGCGACACAGTTCTTCTGATGATTCGCAATGGAGACCTGGACTTGGTCTAAGATCTTTGGAACAGAAGACAAAACATCATTGATATTCGTCCGTTTGTCAAATGCGTGAGGAGCCCGTCTGGGCATTTTCAATGGCTGCACAGGGCTAATGAGAGTCAGGCGTAGTTCGACACGACAGTCATGTGATAAAGTCATGTGATGTTTGTGATGTTACGCGGCTTGGGAAATCATTTAGAGATATCGATTTGGGTATCAGCGTTGTGGCAGGACAGTATCGAGGGAAATTGTACTACCTGAAACTAGTCTGACACACAATAAATTGGTCTGTGTGGTTGTATCACATAGCTGCCCTCCAGTTCCCTTCCTGTTGTGCACATCAGAGGTGGTGACGGCTTCATGAAGAACATAAGCAACTCGAAACACTCAGGGCAGCACTCACGCTGGATTCTATTGATTATGACCTCAGAACGTGATGCGCTGGAGCATCGCGGAAAATAATAGAACCTCATCTTCTTATCGAAGTGATACTTAACAGCAAGAAAAAATAAAGATAAACTGCTGAGGTCCCACTTCCAGCAACCAGAATAGTTCCTATGCCGACTCTATGGGGGTGGGCGGACTGGGCGGACTGACACTGACCGGCACCATCGTTGATAGATTTTTCACATGTTTTCACGATCTCATTTCACTAACACTATAAATTGCAAGTCAGAAATAGAAATACTAATAAACAGAAAACATCGCATGGAATCCGTTCGGGACGCACCACAAAGATTCCTTGCTCATCGTTCAGTATTAAAGACTGACCATGCCGGCCTCTATGAGTACACTACAACGCATGGAATGCTTTTATAAGCGCCCACTCCATGGTGGCTAACAAGTGATTTTCAAGTTTTGATCCCACCCGGCAACATTAAAATTTTTCGTTCTGTGCTGCTGCTCGCCCAAATCTGCGAGTGATTTACTGGCTGGTGACCATACAGGATCCTACTATCCTTCATTCAATATAGCCGGACTCCATTTTCCAGCCCTATATAGTTAATTCTCGCCAACCACCATTACACCTAGAATAAAATGTTACAAGTCACAATTTTGTCACACCTCTACACACTCAGGTCTATTTATTTATTTTCATTTTCACATTGTTTGGAACTCACTAGGTGAAAAGAAAAAGGATGATTAATAAATTTACGTTGCAACGGGACATAAAGGGCAAGTAGAAACATCTTACACAATGTCATATCAAGAGAACCAGAACCATGAACAATTACTAGACAATCAAAAATATACCGGGAAGGAAGCAGGAATGTAAGCAAGGGATATGATATGCGACAAAAGGAAAAGAAAACACTGAAAGAGTCCAAGATGGCACGATATCATGTTCTCCATTTTAACGCCACTCACAAACGAACTCGCACATCCGGGTTAAGACGAGACCGATCCGTTGTTCCCAGGGTATTTGAAAAACAGGACGAGAACGCTGCAACTCGAAAAACGAGCACCAGGATGGAAGGGTCTAGTTAAATTACAAGTTATAAAGATTTAGATGAACGCGTAGAACGGATGAAGGAGAGATTGCTGGGGAAGGGATATAGTGGAGCAAGTCTATTATGCAACAACTCGGCTAGGGTTGCGAGCGAGAGCTGCACCAGTGCGCTGAGCCTGGATTGAACCAAAGCGTTGCAATTCTTCGGGCTGGACAGATACCTTACCACCAAGACGGATGCGTTGCAGGCTTCGGGAGACGATATTTGTACGGTGTTGGTACAAAGAACCGTGAAGAGAGGTAGCACGAGACGAGGTACGGCTGATAGGAACACCAGTCGTCAGGGCATTTTGATGCATCTGCCTCTCGCGACGTTGGCGGATAGACTTGATGACGGTGGCTTTCATCGCAAACTTTATCCAATCAAGAGGAATGAACCAGACAATATTCTGAAATGCAGTCAGAAAGCAATCTCAAAGCAATCTCATGAGGACACACTACTTACCCAAACCCAGACAATGCCAATCCAGCCTCCAGAGACACCTTCAATTTGAGTGAAGCCCCAGTCACCGTAGGCGGCAATGATGGAAGAGACAAGCTGGGCGATGGCAAATGCACACATGAGGGCAACTGAAGGTCGTTCCATAAAGAAGAATGAGTGAGAACGAGTAACGAAGATGAGTGCTTGCGAAATGATAGCCACTTGAAGGTAGATAATCATGTGGACCTGGTGGTCATTTGGACCATTGGGCAAGAACCCATTACCACTGAAACGCACACCAAACTTCCTCTGGAAGAAGGTGGTCTCCATGATGACACAAAGAAGGGCAATACTGGAAGAGAATTAGGCCCAGACACTCAAAAAAAAGTGATATGAACACATACGTGGAAGCACTGAGGTAGATACCATAAGCAACAGCGAAGGAGAAAATCTCAACCAAATCCCAGCTGTCTGGAGTATTGGAAGGAAGTACACGATCAACCGAGAGAGTCATGATGGTACCATCATTAAGGAGGGCGATAATAAGAATCATGAAGGGAGGGAAATCAAACTTATAAGCGAAGGAAAGGATGGCGAAGCAGACAACGATACGGATCGTGATGGAACAGGCATATATCGAGTAGTTACGCATACGCTGGAAGATGATACGAGATTGGCGGATGGCGTGGACAATGGTAGAGAGACCTGGTTCAGTCAGAACAATATCAGCAGCACCGCGAGCAGCATCAGTAGCACCCTCGACAGCAATACCGACGTTAGCACGAGAGAGAGCAGGAGCATCATTGGCACCATCGCCAGTCATGGCACACAGATGGCCAAGACCTTGAATACATTTTACGATTTCAAACTTGTGCTCAGGGAAGACTCCTGCGAAACCATCGGCATCCATGATCATCTCGTCAAGAGAGCCGTGCTTGCTACCAGTAGGAGGTCCTTCCTTCAATACCTTAGCAGGGTACATATGGTCACCGAGACCAAGACGACGACCAGTTTCCTTAGCAATGGCGAGCTGGTCACCAGTAACCATCTTGACCCTGACACCGAGGGCGAGGGCGTCATCAATGGTTTGTTTGGTATCCGCACGAGGGGGATCAAAGATGGCAAGAAGACCGATAAGTTCAAAGCCGTTGCCCTCAGCCTCTGGATCATCACCATCCAACTCCTCGTAGGCAACAGCAAGGGCACGGAGACCACGGCTAGCATATTCCTCGACATCAGCTTCAAGCTTGTTCTCTTGCTCTTCGGTCTTGTTCCGGGTGCAAAGCTCAATAATGATGCCGGTCATACCCTTAGTAACACGCTTTAACTTGCCCGTTGACTCCTCAAGATAGGTAATTTCAGTACGCTTGTCAACAGGATTGAAAGGCTTGAAATCAAGAAGCTTGATCCCAGCACGAGCACGCGAAGGATCACCAATGGCAGCTACGACGGAAGCATCAATAGCATCTTGGTTCTCGGTACGAGAGGCGTAGGCAGCGAGGAGGATGACATCGTCGGCAGAGAAGGGACCGTAGGTACGAACGGTATTATGATCGATGGTAAGCTTATTGGTAGTGAGGGTGCCGGTCTTATCGGAACAAAGGATGGTAACACCGGCCAACTCTTCGATAGCGGTGATACGGGTAACAATAGCTTTGTATTTGGCAAGCTGCTGAGCGCCGACGGCGAGAGTAACAGAAAGAACAGTAGGCATAGCGATGGGAATGCCACCAATCAAGAGAACAAGGATGTTGTCCAGACCACGGCGGTAGTTAAAGCGGAAACCAGCGTAAAGAACGAAAATTTCCGCAATAACGAAGATACCGATGGAGACGAGACAAAACGTCCCGATTTGAGCGAGAATCTTCTGCAAGTGGCCGGTGGTATCATCATCTTGACCAACAAGAGAGGCAGCACGACCAAAGAAAGTGTTGGGGCCAGTGGCAATAACAACCCCCTCAGCCTCACCCTGTTTACAGATGGAACCCCTGGAGGCGAAAATGTCAACATTCACTAAAAAGAGACACCACATGTCACGCAGTACTCACGAGAAGCACTGATCGCCGACTTTCTTGGACTGAGGGAGGGATTCACCAGTCAGAGCAGCCTGATCGATAGAGACGTTGATAGCCTCGGTAAGCCGACAATCGGCAGGAACAATGTCACCGATCTTAAAGGAGACCATATCACCAGGAACCAAGTCTGCGGACTCGATCTCAGTCCACTGACCATTGCGCTTGACCTTGGCCTTGGGGGCAAGAGACTCCATGAGAGCCTTGACAGCATTTCCGGCATTTCGTTCCTCATAGAAACCTATGGAGGAATTGACGAAGAGAAGGAAGACAATACCGACGAAATCCGGCCAGTCGGGAGGACGATGGTCACCATTGGAAAGCGCAATGGCAACAAGTGCAGCAGCTTCCATAACCCAGGAAAGTGGATTCCACATAAAACTTAGGAACTAGAAAACAGATGAGCAGTCAGATTTACAAAAAAAAGTAATAACAGGTACCTGAAGGAAAGGATTTTGTTCCTCTTGCTCTAACTTGTTTGGGCCAAATATTTCGAGACGGCGAGCAGTCTCATCTGAAGAAAGACCATTATCGTCACACTGAAGGAGCTTGAAGACGTCATCGATGACAATGGTCTCAAGGTCAACTTTTTCTTTGTCGTATAGATCTTCAGCCTTGAGCTCTATCTGGGAGAAATTTTCATATCAGCCGGGAATAGACGGAAAAACGCAAAAATAGCCAGACCTGGGACATATCGACATTGGCATCTATACGAGCAGAAAAATAGTCAGCGACGTGACGCGAATAGAGGCGCGGTGGACATACGAGCAGGTTTGCTATCCTCCTCGCCGAAATCCTTGTACTCCCTTTTTCTCTTTTCGGGCTCGGTAGGGGGAGACACAGGCCCAGGCTCTTTTTCAATGTTGGACATGATGAGAGGGTCAGCTGAGTGCTGGATGGCCGCGGGGAGATACGCCCAAGCAACGGAACTTAGACGATAAAAGACAGTTAAGAGGCAGGGACCTGGAGAAAGGTTGTGGTAGGGAGGGAAGAGAGGGCGGCGGACAATATGTTGGCTTTTATTTCGTCCTGGGACGAACGATCAGCCGAGCCAAGCACGACCATACAGATTGCCGGTCTCCTGTTCGATCCGCACTGGCCCGGGTCCCGGGTCCCGTCTGTATTCAGCTCCACGTGTATTGAGAGCGCACGGACCACCACACAATCCGTCAGCTCATCGGTTGCCCCGGAAGGAACCATGGTCCGCATCGGACAATTGGGAACTTTTACGTGAACTTTGATTGTTGCGGCATGGACTTAATCCATTGGACTATGTCTCTTCCGCCGTCCATCATTATTTACCCACCATGGCACCATCGCTAGAAAATCATCAAGTAAAACAAAAATATGCCATGTGTGCAACAGCATCCTCCTCGTTGGCTTCGAATGGAATGATGCTAGTTCCACTCATGCTTGAAAGCACACTAGGATTTTTGATGGCTACAATCCGAATCCTATCTCCTCGCACCGACCACCCGGCACTTTAAGCAGAATGTGAAACTTGCTGTCTCTCCGGTGCCTTCATAGTATGCCCTTCTGTAATGCCTACTCGTCTGAACCCTGATTCAGCCGATCGACTCCACTGGCCAGGGGTAAATGTACGTCCTATTGGCACTCCCATGGTCGCATTCTCATTGCAACACGTAGTTTAAACACTACGGATAGGCTATCGATATTCACAAATGGGGCTTCTACAATTATGATTCGCTCCCATTCGTTATTCAGCGTTTGGCATACAACAGCATTCTCTTTGCCCATCATTATATTTCACTCACAGTGATTATATCAGGATTCCAAAGATACCATGCCATGTTAACGTCACACTTCAATCGAACTGTTCGCTTGGCTATGTAGAAATCACTGATGATTAATCCAATGAAAAAGACTAGAGATCAAGAGCTTCTCTCATATACCGAACAGCAAGTCTCCATTCATTGCGGCTGTAAGTATTACAGAGGTAGTGCTCGACAACACCTACAGATCACACTGCATACACTTCATGAAATCAGTCTACAAAGGTTCGTTCCAATGAATGTGACCCCGATTCAGCAAGAGGCCAGTGACTCACTCATCATATCGTAGGAGCGAGCCCCTGGACTAATCCATCGGTAATCCTTTGTGTAACCGATAACAGGAAGCTTGATTATAGCAGTGCGCCTTCCAATTGATACTGATAATATTCAATGATGAAAATGATGAGATCTCAGGATCGAACTTTGGAAAGGGGATGGTACTTCTCTGGCTTTTGCAGTCAAGTCTTTACCTGGAGTGGCTGTTATAAATTAGTGAAGTGCTCCAAAGAGTCGTTGGTGATTCATACCGCCACTAGATAGTAGATACCACCTAGACCTCCGTTCTTAGGAGTTCTTGAATTTTTAGCTTCGGTGGTTTAACTATCAGAAAAGTAATCATATCCCATCATGACCCCATCATGACCCCATTATGACTTGGTGGCCGAGGGTGGTGATGGAACAAGACTGTTAGTTTTGAGATGGCCAGGTGATCGGAACGGACAAAATCGCGAAATAAAATCACTTTTGTGCCGACATATATCATTTCTGTTAGACATCCTCGACATACGTGTATGTTCAGTCTGAGTTCACTCGGGAAATATAACTATAATTAACATGAATGAGAAACTCGTGGTTGTCACCCCGTTTCATAAGCAGTTACATGATTGGTTGACCTGAGTTCTTTATCCATGTCAAACAACATTCCTTCAAGCTAGATCGAGAATGTTTTACGACTTTGATGCACTACGCGATGACATTACAGACGTCATTGAAGATACAACTGTATAATAATTTCAACCTTGTGAGATATCATTATGATTCTTATGATTCCCTTCCGAGTCGAGAATCGATAACGCTCAAAATAAAAGACTTGGGGACACATTGCAAGAATAATTAAATTCCTCGTCACCGCACTCCACAGATACTTTACTCTCTTCACACATCCGCGACGATTCTGGCACAAATCTGGACCGCTGGCAACCGTAACAAGCAACACTTACGTCCGCTTACGTCGAGGAACGTGTCTCATGTGCGCGGCTAAAAAAGGAGATATTATTTATAGATTGGAATAGATGTGGCCAGATCAGAATGACACTTATAAATTTTGCTTTCTAGTGTGAATCATATCTAATATATTTTCACAATAAAAGAATAGCATCACTTTTTGGAAGAAATTCTAACTCTAGTTGAGATTTGATCAGACTACAAGAATCTTGAGTATTTTATAATTGCTAAAAAGCTAAAATAAAGGTAAGAGTAATCTTTATACTTAGTTTATCATAATATTGGCTCCTAGAATAGTAAAGATGTTGTTGAAGGATATTAGATGTGAAAATTAGTTTAGTCAGCAGGAAGAACTAGTAGCAAGGACTACTCAAAAACTTTGGCAGTCTGTAGCTAAATTACTATATTCTTTAGAATAGTCTGTGAATGAGGATCTACTACTATTTTAAGATAACTAGATATCCAAACAAATAAAAAAACTCTAGAACTAGTCTTCTAGAATTATTAATAGTCCTAGATGTCAAGATATATTAGTTAGTATATTAGTACTTATTGTCAAAATTGAAGACACTAGACTTGTTTCTTTCTCATTTCTCTTCTCTTATCTAAGTCTTTTTTATTCTCTATTATCTCTTTTCTTACTTTTGAACTTAGTAAAAGGAAAAACAGTATAACATCATGTATAACTGTCACAATAGTTCCAGTAACATGACAAGATCAGTCATATATGTCACATTCACAGTTACAATATTATGTAATACATCAGAGAGGTAATATCATACATTATAAGAAATAATAACTCTTATTTACATAACTCATAATATTTAGAGTAGACTAGATATAAAGTGTACACAGATTATGTACCAGAGGTATAAAGAGTAGACATATGTATCTTCTATACTAGGAACTTTACTAAGTTTTCTTGTGCAAACCCTATACAAGATTTGTTATAGTGTACTTGGACACTAACATTTTTCTTTTCTTTTTATCTATTTTTCTTGATTTAATATTTCTTTTCTTTTGATTTTTCTTTATTTTCTTTGACAATGAAGAGGCACATGACTACATGTCACATGTCACATAATATGAGGTCATAGACCTAGACTCTGGAAGAAGAGGCTAAAAGAATGACATTAAGATATATATCTATAGCATATTCATCCTATAGTATATACATGGTATACTTATGGCTGATGCATAAACATTAGGTTATTGCTAGCATGGACCATGTATCTATTGTATAAATAGAGTAGCAATACATTGGGGACTCCTTGTTAAGTTCTCTTGTGATCCCCACTTGATATTCTACTGAGAAATTTACTTGTCATGCTACTATTAGTTTTTGTGATTAGCAGTTGCCACAACAAGATTCTTCTTTTGACTACTCACTAAGTCTTAAGTTATAATACTTGTAATCTTTGCTTGTATACTAAACCAATACAACATCTGCCTCTCAGCAAGCTCTGCCCACTGCTAGTATCTGATGCATAGTAGGAGACTATAAGTATAAACTTTATTATTGAACTCCCAAAGTCTACAGGCTTTAATACAGTAATAACAGTCATAGATTTAGTGTCTAGGAGAACTTATTTCATTTCTACATATATAATAGTTACTGTAGAGAGTGCTATAAGACTTTTCTTACACAATGTTTGGAAATTGCACAGTATTTCCACTTGTATCATCTCAGATAGAGGACTGTAGTTTGTTGTCTACTTTGCTAAAGAGTTATACTGCATATTAAACATCAAAGTTGCTTGTTCCATAGTATGGTGTTCCTAATTAGATGAATAGACAGAGTATGTCAATCAAGAGCTAGATTAGTACCTCTATTTATTTGTAAATAAAAGACAAAATGACTAGTATAACCTCTTGTCTATGGTAGATTTTCAGTATAATAATCATATTTATGCTACTATCTAGCAATGTCTGTTTCTTCTAGATACAGGTTATCTCCCAAGAATAGGTTTTGAGCTATATAAACAAGAGTCAAGATTGATTAACATTGTGAAGCTTACTATGTAGATGAAGTCTATACTAAATAAAGTGAGGTCAGCCATCTAAAAGTCTCAGAAAGATATAAAGCTCTACTAATAGACCTTAGTTTTAATTTTTAAGCTTAGTAACAAAATATATCTCAACTCCATAGATATTCAGATCACATAATTCTGCTAAATTGTCTCACTAATGTCTCAGACCTTATATGTTGTGGCAACCACTTATCACGAAGACAAATGATCTCACAAATGGTAAATCTCTTAGTTGGATATCAAGTGGGGAATTCACAAGAGAACTCGACAAGGAGTCTCTGCTTAATTAGTGTCCTATTTATACAAAGGTGTCCTGGTCCGTGCTACTACTACCTAAGCCT
>Ga0157363_1002379_pt1 | contig 16549 bp, 10 predicted proteins | sample AttsexASBM1_FD_111477 | JGI IMG/M metagenome (GOLD analysis project Ga0157363, IMG submission 111477) | Fungus gardens microbial communities from leaf cutter ant in Ribeirão Preto, State of São Paulo, Brazil - Atta sexdens ASBM1 | ecosystem: Host-associated > Fungi > Mycelium > Unclassified ... | reverse complement strand
CTAGCACTTCCGCTCTTATGAAGAAGTAAAAAATTGGATCGATTCGTGGATAGCCTCAAAAGATGACCAGTTTTTTCGACGCGGGATTCGTACGCTACCCGAAATATGGGAAAAAGTAATGGCCAGCGATGGACAATACTTTGAATCATAAATGTATAACCAGTTTTTTACAATAAAGCCTCGAATTTCGGAAAAAAACGGCGGAAACAAAGTTGTACACCTAATAGGTATAGATCCAAATTTCGGTTCTGAAACATATTTAAATGAAATTATTAATGCTTCTAATTTATAATGAAGAAAATATAGAAACTATTTGGACACAAGCAATAGATATCACTAATATTGATGTCTCAATAAATTGCATACTACAAGGTTTGAAATTATATCATATATTTTATGAATTAATATGTAGTAAGCATTTCTATCTAGAAGAATAATCTATTATTCTTCTAGATTATTCTTCTAGATTCAGAACAATGCGATTTAAACAATTCAATAATTAATAATACCAGTACTAATTCCCATAATTGTGTTTCTACAAATGATACTACTCCAGATAAATTAACAAAAGAAAATAAATCCGCTATACCACTGGTTCTTTTTCCATTTAAGAAAGCTCTATTTTGGCCAAAATTGACTGAAAAAAAAATTAAAAGAAAAAATTCCAACGGTTGTTACATCTGAGAAATGGTTAAAATACCATTTAAATAAAAAAAATAAAAAATTAAAAAGCGACAAGAAATAGAAGACGCAAGAAAAGAGAAACAGTCAAAGAGAGAAAAAAAACAGAAAAATGAACTGGAAAGATTATTAAAACAGAACAAACAAAAAAGCGGAAGAAAAATGCGAAAAATAAGAAATATTGTCAATTACAATATCTTATGTTACTTATGTTATTAGAGAATATATTAAATTGGTTAGTTTTTTAGTATTGTACGTAAAAATTAATTTTATACATGTTTTATCAAAATATATAATAGATTTCAATATTATAAGCTAAAAATAAACATTTCTTAAATATATTGCTCATATTGCTTTAGAATCATTTTTATAGTTATGAGTTCAAACACTAAGTCAGCTTCGTTCAAGGATTAGGACAAATACGTTTTGATCATTAAAATACTAAGATTTTTACATAATTCAAAATTTTATTATATTTCTATATAATAAAATCAATAAAAACAATTGTATACATGCTTTTTAAATAGTAAAAATATCAATTTACACGATAAATAGAAATTCTCAAGAATATTTCATATTTTTATATATTGAAAATATTAATAAATGGATATGTATCCTTAATCATTCAATTACTGGGACATTTATCTTAATAGAAAAGAGACACCATTTTTCAAACTTTTTTTGTTAACACAACTGATAGAAGCCTATATTTATAGTCGAAACTGCATCTTCAATATTTTTGTTTAAATAATTATATGTAAAATATATATATAATGTAGTACGTAGTTATTTGAACTACGCCCGAAATGATTTGTCGAATCTTATAAACGCAATCAAACTATTATAATAATATCACAAATTAAATTGATAAGCACTTGAATAATTTGATGCTCAGTCTGGCATCCTATTAGAAAGATGTTAATGTATTGAAAAACTGAAAAATAAATTTATTGTGAAAAATATTACCTCAGCCGGGAGTCGTACCCGGATCTTTTGTATTCCGTACGAGCATCTTACACTTTTAGACTATCGATTTTTTTGTTAATAACTTTTTAACGAACTGTAATTGCTATCTAAAATCTGCTGAGTCACTCAAGATTATGAGCTTGACAACATATGTCAAGATCAAAGTCATTGAGGCGATGTCCCTTAAAATGTATAATTACCAAAAAATCATCTCATTTGCGAAAAATAACCTAACTACAACATAATTCCCTTTTACTGTAATCAATAAAATAGAATTTCATAAAACTTCCCGTGAAATATCGGTCACCATTCTACTGCATGCAATCGATTGTGAATTCGCAAAATATTCTTCAAAAGTTTTCTCCTTTGCTGAATTGTAATTCCTTAGAAATTCATACAAGAACACAATAAAAATACTTCAAGAAGTTATATTTCGAATTTCTGAGAACTTCTTAAAGCATTCATACAGTATTCCCTCTATATCAACAGATATATCTTATGAAAAGAAACAGATATATCTAAATCAAAAAGAGAAGTAGTTAGAATAGGCATATAGGGTTATAAAATATCCAGGTTCAGTTCACAACTCACGATTAATTCTTAACCAAGGTTCAACTTATTCATTACCTCTTTCCAATTCTAGAATTGGAAGAGATAAGAAATAAGTTGTACCGTGAATTGTGAAATTGGACTTAAATCTCAAAATTTGTTCAAGTTGCATACCATATTATACCATGTTCCATACCATATTATTATGCTACCACATCATATTATTAGCTCTTGCAATCAGCCCAGCCACGACCTGGACCATATCAGTTCTAAAATGTAAGTAACAAGTCCAAAAATAAGAAAATAAATAACTCGGCAACTTGACAAAAATTAGAAATAATACAACACTCAAGCCGAGACGAAATCATCCCGATACACGCTCGATAGAGAACTTCGTATTTGGCCACGTTTATGATCTTTCGATCGCGCATGCATATACTTGCAATTCCTCATGAATTCTTAGAGTATTCGAAGTACTAAATCGCAAAGTATTCATTGTAATGAATTGTGAGGAATATTTCAAGACAACTAATTATAAGTAATTCTTTAAGAAATCAGATATTTATTTTTCTAATCCTGTATGTCTTTAAAATAAATTCTCTATGAACTCTATTCACTTCTGTGCTGGGGATTTTCGTGCTCCATCCCTTATGCGCGAAAACCACCCTAAAGCATGCGTCATACGAGAGAGAAATACCAAAAATAACAACAAATTTGGAATTTGTTCCATTGTAATCCCTTTAGTGATTTTATTGCTCGCAAAAGATATATTGATTTTTATTATTCCACTCTCATTTGTGGAAAATAACGGTAAAAATAGGCGATATGAGTCATATGAGTTTGATGTAAGGATATAATTTCTTCTTAATGTGGAACTATTCGGACCGATACACCCATCTATGATATGCGACACATCTAACAATTATAAGTTAACCTTTGGGGTAGTTCTTGCACATAAGGAGCATGAAAATCGTTTGCATGGAATACATTGTAGGGCAGTGCACGATATTTCACAGAAAGTTTCATGAAATTCTGATTGATTTTACAGCAAAAGGGACATGTATGATATAGAGATTGTTTTCCGCAAATGAGGTGATTTTTTTGCGTAAAAAATAACGCTCTGAAATTTAAACTAATTTATATTACGAGCGTATAATATTAGCATTAAATTATAATATTAGTATTATTTTTTTTAATGTGCATTCTAACTTTATTAAAAGTTAGCAAAAAGTTATTTCTCGCTAAACAGTTAGAGCAATAAAATCGAGATTAGCCACATAAAAAGAGCACTGAATTCTCTGTTTGTCTCATATAATTACGTTCACTCAATTAGCATTCTAATTTAATAAATATAGAAGATTCTTTCTTGTCTCTTCTTTTTTGCTTTCATCCTTCATTTCAGGATGTTATTAATATTTGATTAAAACGAAATCTCTTTTTTTAAATTATTATCGTAATTTACAGGTAATCTCTTTTGATTAACTTTATAAATAATAATCATATCTCCTTCGTTAAGAAATTAAATAAAAATGATAATGATAGTTTAGAAAAGTTTAGAGAAGTTTCAAACTATCCCATAATTAATATTAATATTTCCTCACGTGTCTGAATTGAATTAAAAGGATAATATTTGTCGATAATATTATATATACTCACATCTGTTCTGCTAACTTATAAATTGGTCCCATCGATTTGGACAGTTCTTCGCACTTAGCCATTAATTGATACATTGATTTTATATTATGATCCACAGCGTCACAAGTCTTACACACTGCATCTCTGTATGTTTCTAAACAACCTACTGTGAGAGCTGAAGCCTGGAAGCAAGAACGAATAATTTAAATACAATATATAAAATAATGGCACAAAATAAGACTTAATGACAGTTACTTACGTTTTGTAGAATCGCAGCTAAATTTTCAGTCAGTGCGTCCACAGAGGTTGCAACTTTTCTAGCTTCCATCTCTAATTCATTTAATACATTATGATCAAGAGATGGTAATTGCAGAGTTAAGGCCTGTCTATACAAGCATGGGGTTGAACTTCGTGATCCCGGAAATGATGGAGTGTCTCCTTTTTTAGTCACAGGACTCGATAATTTGATCTTGTTCTCCAGATTTTCAGTTACAAATAACACCATATCTCCATCTTGCATTACTCTTCCCTCCAATTGCAGGTAACCTATAGCTTTATGATAACTCGGTGGATCGTCGACTTCTGTTGGACTGCCGTCTCTACTTCTCAAATTTAATTGATCCGGTCTATGACCAGCTCCTCCTATTTTCTCTAAACTATCATTTAGAAATTTTCCGCTGTCAATATCTGGAGAATCAATGAGTGATCTCAATTCAGAGATGGGTGGTGAAGATTGCGAATCAAACGATATCTCAGAATAAGACGCTGTCATCTCGTGCAACTGAAACGATAAAATTATTAAATATTGATGAATGTTGAACCTGTATCATACATATAGTAAATGAATCGATAAACTTTATTATGATGCAATACTGATATGTTTAAATAGTTAAAAAAATCCTAAATGCAATACTGATATGTTTAAACAGTTAAAGAAATCCTAAAGTCGTTTGTTTTATCAATTAAATACAATAATTCGTAGAACGATGTCGCATATATAATATATTACTTTTACATAAATTTCGAAATCCTTCTCCAGAATTAAAGTATAGGCATTAATACGTATTTGTAATTTGGAATTTTTGTTGAGAACAACAAACATTTTTAAAATATGTAATCTTTTTTACTATTTCTTAGTCCAAAAGTGTTTAGAATCAAGTTGCGACAACATTTGTTTAATACAAAAGTTCCGCAATCTGTACTATTCTATTATTAGAAAATTTTTAACTTTTTTTATTTTACATTAGTATAAACTCAAGCCTCTTCCTAATTTTGCATCTATTTCAATCCTGTAAAAGGATTTTCGATTCCGTTCAATCAATTCGGAGATTTTTATACTTAGCTGTATCAATAATTTCATCGTAAATTATAAGAACCGATATAAATATCAGCCTATGTCTTATTTTCTCAACAGCGAGAAAGATAAAATTTATTTAAGATAAATGTCTCAGTGACCGGACATGTATCTATGGCCGGATACTTACACATAATTTATTACTGTTAATCTCAAATGCTCTTTTTATTACAATACTATAAGTTAGTTGTATTTAAAAATTACAATTAAATTATAATATTATATTTAAATTATAATATTATATTATAATATTATATTATAAAATGTTATAAAAAAACATTTGAGATTAATAATAATAAATTTTGTGTAAATATCCAAACTTGATAGATACATGTCCAGTCATTGAGATCGAATTTATTATTATTAATCTCAAATGTTTTTTTAAATATAATATTACAATTTATCTTACACTTCAGGCTATAAAAATCAATGACCCAATAAACGACTATTCCTAAATTAAGATAATAGCGATAAATGTTTCGTTTAAGACCTAAGGCCTTATTTTTAAAAAAATATCTTAATAAAATTGCTACAGAAACCTATAATATACGTAATATACACTACAGCATTTTCGCATGCAATATTTTTCAGGAATACGATTCTTAATCTACAATAGACGTTAAAAGTTTTTAATCTTTTGTTCAAGTTCTAAACTGTAACTATTTTCCAATAAAAAGAATTTCTGATGCTGCCTTAAGGGAATGCTAGAATGATGGCTAAACTTGATCAATGTATATATACTTGGATTTTTTAAATTTCAATTAAAAAAATCGATAACATCTTTAATTTTTTACATTATCGTTTTGTTTCACTCAAATATGCATACATCTATTCTAATCTTGTGGCTACGTTGTGGCTGCTGTGTCCAATGTGGCGCCGAGCGTGTCTGGGTGCCAGCGATGATTAACTAATGGCGAAGGACAATTGGCGGGAAATCGTTAAGTTTGTAAATAAATGTTACTCATTGATTTTGACTCATATGCCATAAGGCGGTTTGATACAAACTCAAATGATTTAAAACATACAGATTACAAAAATAGAGACGTGATTGCGTGCGCATAGCGGCTCGGATATCGGTATCGCATTACTAGGTTAGAATACGAGAAACTAAGAAAATCTACAATATAAGCATTTATCTGACGACGCGAGCAATTACTTAATGACATAACCGATGTCAATCTCGCAGTGAATATAGGATGATTATTAATCTTACCGAGCGCTAACTAAAATCTATCGCTGAGGCTTACAAAAGATCCACACGACACCAACACACAGAGAGTGAAAGGAAAACCGAAAAAAAAAACTGACTCGAGCGCTGCAATTAACATTTGCAACGCCATAATACTCCCAGTGTAAACGTTAAGGAAAAAAATACTGATTAAATTATCGCTAGAGCGAAAATAACCGAAAATAAAATTAAATGAAACAAACAGAAACTTATGCTTATTAATCGCTTAATGAAATATCGCGCGAATTAATCCTTAAATCTAATAGTCTTTCGCTTGGTTGCTGGACCAGTCTTTGGTTCACATTATACTGGAATGTTACTATAGTTGAAGACGGAGACGTAGTGGACGAAGTAGTTTCTGAGTCTTGAATTATTAAATAAGCGGGCTTAAGTCTATCGACAATAACGTTGATACATCTGCCATCAACTTCTATAGCAAAAACTTTTCCGAAATGCGTTTTAATACCATACATTATGCGCATCTCATGTTAACTGTCCTAATCTGTGAGATGTAAAATATTCGAAATCGTATTGTAATTTCAGTGAAGCGTACTCACTTCTCGATGTGTCAATTCTACAATTTCTGATGACAATGTTATGTCATAACATAATTACTATAAATCTGTTTTTTATTCTTGCATTCTCTGAACTGTACATAATACAACAAGTTGAAATGAAACAAATTTATATTTCTTTCACTTCAATTTATTGCATCATCCTTACGAAAAAATATTATTGGACTCGCGAAAAAAATTATTGAAAAATTAGTATACTATTCGTTCTGATATACATAGTTATTTTACATTATATTAAAAATTAATAGAATTAGAACTAACAGAGTTAAAAACAATATTACAAAAACAATAAGAAACTAAGAGCTAGTTATTAATGTACGTTCTTTTTTATTCTTCTTTATTCTTCATATATCTGTACATATATTTCCGACATTTCGGCTGTTTTTTTCATCTTCATGATATAATATTGGATTTACTAATCCAAAATTTAAATGCAATTATTCTGAATGTAGGCGCAATTAGTCAACCTAGAGTAATTCTCCATTTAATCATGTGAACGGCTTTTCTTAACAGTCAAGATTTGTAAGATTTAAATATAAAATCCCATTTTATATTAACAGCTTTCTATATTCATTCCATTAAAAAAATCTCATCGGTTGTACTAATAACTTGCACCTCCATCCTGTTACGCACAATTAAGAATACAAATTATATAAAATTTATCGATTAGACGTGTGTCTTCGACCGTCTACGTAATGTTTAAAATTATAAACTAATGTGTAGATCAATATAACATTGAATTAAAATAAAATAAATTTAAAGTAAAAATAAAACAAAAATTAAGTCAGTTTAACAAACATAACAATAATCTTATGAATAAAATATATAAATAATATAAATTTATAATATTAAATTGAACTCTCGAGATATTTAATAACAATAGTAAATATAATAATAAATTGACGGACTAGATAGAGAGCTAGAAATAGGCGCAGTTCTTAGATATAATTAACAAAAGTATATTCTAAAAAGATTTGATTTCATTCAAATCATTATCAACGATATCAAACAATGGATGTGAGCATCTTAACGATCCAAGAAAGCAGCCGGAAAAGCCTCTTCAATTTCAAATTTTGAAAAGCATCATTGCCAATTAACTGATTAGTCAAGTGAGAATTGGCAATATATCAATTGGCAATATATCAATATATAATTTCATTAGGTAAAAAATAATAAAAATTAATGAAAAACTTAATTATGATTAATTAAAGAAAACTCACCAGTTGCACACTTTGATCACACATAACGCAAAGGAGGAAAAAATAGAGAGAACTATTTCTTGATAAATATAAAATTGAAACGATCTTTAAATGATCATAAATACTAAAGATGAAAGACATGTCACGAAATGCTTCTAACAGTACAGTATTGTTTAATTTTTTTAACATTATTTTCTATGTTCTTGATTAACTTAAAGCAATTCTTTTTAATATTGTAAGAAAATAATGAGAAATTATTACCTAATTGTAGTAGACATTGGATATTATTTGGAATGACTATGTTAGAAATAATGTTGGTTGATGAATTATTTATTTTGGCTATGAAATCTTGGAGTTAGTATAATATCGCTAATTTAGTTAAAATAGCAAAAATTATTTAAAGTTAACAGCGAATATCACAACTAAGAATCTTAGCACTCACAATAAAAATTATTTAGTTCTGCAGCAAAGGATAAAGCAATAGCATTCAGCTAATCTTCATATATAGCAACAAAAATTATTACAGTACAAATAATTAATAAATTTAGCTTGAGCAATAACAATATTAGTTCCCTATTTTGAAGACGCATTTTAGCTACCACATACTGTGACCATAGTCTCGACTGACGGCTCAACTTTGTCGCTTTTCTGTGATTGCAATTCGACAATGATTTTACTCTGATACTCTAAGTCGGTAACTACTCACTGAATTATCACGAATTCTCTCTTGACTTAAGTTGGCGCCAGGCACGAGTGAGCGTGCCGTTCTTCGTTACTCTTCGTCTACATGGGAAAAATCCCGGGATTTTTCAATAAGTGGCTCCACTAGAAAATGAACATGATTCATTTCGAGAGGTTCATCTGTCACTAATTTATGTATGAAGTTTCATTTCGTTCATTCGTTTACAAGCTACAGTCGTTTAAATGGCGCTACTTTCGCCTTCATAAAAAAAATGGAAAAACAGGATCGCATCTTGATCAAACATTGTTTTTTGATGGGAAAAACTTCTGAATAATCATTGAAATGGTTGCAGAAATGTCATCTGCTCCTTCGAGAACAACAGTTTATCGATGGTTTAGTGAGTTTAAAATGGGTCGTACAAGGACCAAAAACGCACCTCGCTCTGGAAGGTCAAAAGAGACTACAAATGCGGAAATCGTAAAACAAGTGCATCGAATCGTTTTGAATGATCGTAAAGTGAAGTTGCTGCGAGTTAGCTGAGGCCGTGGGCATCTCAAAAGAACGGGCGGGATACATTTTACACGATGTTTTGGAGATGAAAAAGCTATCGGCGCGATGGGTGCTGCGTTTACTGACCGTCAATCAAAAACAGCAGCGCATTGATGATTCAACGGCCGATTTGGCGTTGTTGCAGTGTAATCGAGCGGACTTTTTCGACGTTTTGTGACGATGGATGAAACGTAGGTTCATTACCATACGCCTGAGTCCAATAGGCAGTCTACAGAATGGCTGAAAAGCCACGAAAGCCGACCAAAGCGGCCAAAAGACCAACTCTCGGTCGGAAAGGTTATGGCCTCCGTTTTTTAGAATGCGCATGGCATAATCTTCATCAATTACCTGCAGAAGGGAAGAACAGTTACGAAAGAGTATTATGCAGCGTTATTGGACAAACTGAACGACGAAATAAAGAAAAAACGGCCCCATATGGCGAAGAAAAAAGTTCTGTATACCATCACGATAATGCACATGTCCTTGAAAGCAATGGCCAAATTGGACTAATTACGATTCGAATTGGTTGCTTACCCACCGTATTCTCCAGACTTGGCTCCCAGCGACTATTATCTGTTCTCAAACCTCAAGCGGTGGCTCCATGGAAAGAGATTCACATCGAATGAGGAAGTCATCGCGGAAACCGAGGCGTATTTCAAAAGCTTGGACATTTCGTACTACAGAAAGGGCATCGAAATGTTGGAAAATCATATCTATGCTATATCAAGTGTATCGCCCTCGAAGGCAACTATGTTGAGGAATAAATATAACTTTGCCCAAAAAACACTTGTTTTCATTAAAAATCCCGGGACTTTTCAGCCCATGTAAATTATTTTCATTTTTTTTTAATGTGACGGATAACAACTGCTCAGCCCCGCACGGACAGCGGGGATGGGTGATTCGAAGCGGAAGTAAATCGAAAGGCGAGGAAATAATTTCCTTTTAATAGTAAGAAAATGATAAACATATATTTAATATTTATAATGGAAACAATTACAAGAATCCATTCAAGTACGCAATTCACCGTATAATAATTTTGTCTCGGTGCGAATATGAACTCGTTATATCGGGCAGGCAGCACAAAAAAAATACCTGGAATGTGAATAGGCGATTGTTGCAAGTTATCACAAATTCATCAGTCAATCAAAATTTACAGCAATAATCGCGGCTTTCCGCCAGACGTCGCACGTTACGATGTCAATTTTTTTCTACTCTACACGTGAATCAATGTGATGACTACAATGTGACTCAAACGGCAGTGTACAAGATGGCGAATTAACATATAATCACACTAACGAGATGCGGCGAATTCGCGGTGAGAGGGCGATAAGCTTTACGCAAACTGAATACAAAAATCTGTGACTCGAGCGAACGGCAAGCGACAACTAAAAGATTAATTACTCACGGTGGCTCTCTATACGGGCCTCAGCCTTTTGGCTCAAATTCGGCACGTGCTATTCGCTCGAGATTACGTTGTCGGATTATGGGAATCGGCGGCTTTACAGAATTTATACTTGTCTCACCGACGATTCATCCTTCTCTTCGATAGCTTCTCTCAGCTCCTTTCTGTATTTCGCTCAGCTCACTTTCATTATCGATAGCTCGTTCTTTGTCCTCCAATGGATCCTGCGTCCTCTCACAATCTTCATCAGGTTCGTGCCACAACGCAAATGATTTCGGCAGGCCGCGGCGAGGAATGCACAGGTCACATTGCTTTTCGGGAGCGAGGCCTCTCGGCGCTTGATTGGCGTCGTGCAACCCCGCGAATCGCGTAGGCCCTTAGCAGCGACGTAGCTTAGTGCGAAATCCGAATTTCGCCCAGATCTTCTCGCCCAGGACTCTTCTTTTGTCTCGCACGAAGCTCTTCCTGCTTTAGGTAGTTCATTTGGTTCAAGTCCGAATCCATCGTAGTCTTCTCAACGAACGTTCTAGCTGGTTGTCTTCTTGGAAAGCTACCTCATCCTGACGTCTCTGCATCCTCCGTTTTCTCTAAAATAGGACCGGCACAAATAATAGATGTAGTCTGTTAAAAAGTATTAGTGTAAATAAGTAAACTCGATACGACCTACACCTCTCCGCATCCTCCGGAACCTCCTCGGTAACAGTCTTCGGTGGTCCTCTTCCCTGCTGACAACCGGGTGAGATCAGCTTCGACACAATCAATGCACACAGCTACCGATCCTATCCTGGCAACGATTTTCAGAAAATTAATGCAAAAAAAACAAAAGAAAAAATAAATAAAATTAAATTTAAGATGGCGCACAACGATAGTGCCCGCGCGCTTGTTGCCAACCCTCACGAGCCAGGAGGACCCAGGATCCATTCGGCTTATCCGCGACAAAGTGATGAATAAAAAACGTCACGTCACAATACATATTAGCATCTACCTATAATCCTTTCTTTTCGTGTATATTCTTGAAAAGAACCATACGAAGTAGAACCATACTAGAGAAATACTACAGTATATGTAACGTATTGTTATACTCGTGCCTTGCCGACACCCGTATTGAAGAAAGCAATTAGCTCACCTTTTTAATAAGATCTTCAGATTTGGATGTGAGCCGTGTCCGGACGTCTCTCCATCTGCATTACTATTTATTTGCTGTATTCTGTGTTCTCCATTCTCCTGTTAATAAACATTTCTTGTTCTTTCCGTTACATTCATGTTATTTCTGCGGTTCGAAAGTGCGCAAATGCATCCACGAGAGCGATCGCGAATCGGCCACACAGGCACAATATTTTGGAGACTCTCATCCGTGCGAACGGATTGAACGAGCAGGCCGAATCAAGTGAGATACCGTGACACATTGCAACCTTCACGCAAAAAGAGGCTCATCCGGAGAAAGATCCGACGTCGACGACATGTAACAGACAGCAAGCATCCTCGATAGCTAGAAGTTCGCGGCGATGCTGCAGTGGCGAGACGAAGATTTTTCAACTTCAGAATAGACTGCGTGGAATCTTCACGAATCAGCTAAGTTCCTCCAATAATATTTACAAATATAACAATCTATCCTCCCGCGTTGGCGATAGTTCTGTCGCAAATATTATCGAACGCGTCGATTCTGTCATGAATGCCGCTAATTTCGTTAATAATTGTATCATGAATATTGTCAATTGGTCTCGTCGCGAGTGCCACTAACCACTCGCTAATTCCGCAAGTATTACCAGTCGATTCAGCCATACCGCTTCGTGTGGATACTGTCGTCAATCATTTTAACTCCAGAAAGTCTGGCGGTATAATCTTCGAAGAAAGAAAGGAAGAACTTCAAATTTGCAAAGTAAATAGGAAAGCGTATTGGGTAATAAAGAAATTAAGCGACGTGTATTATATTCCCAAATCATACAAATATAAAAATAAAGTAGTACTTTCAGATAGATTGGCATCTTACTTGAGAGACATTTATGGGGAACGAATGAATAGATAAATAGATGAAATAGAAATGAATAGATAAATAAAATGTAATAAATCGGAGTCCCTCTCCCTCTCTACCTCTCTCTCTCCCTTCCTCCTTACCATCCCCTTTTCTCTCCCTTCCTCTCTTGCCCCCCCCCATATCTCTCTCCTCCCTCTCCCTTTCTCTTCCTCCTTCCTATTTTCTCCCCCCCCCCTATATTTTCCCTCCCTCCCATTTCTACGACTATACATGCATCTATATCATATTTATAGTCATTCAAACTGCGCACCAAATTGGTTTTTCATACTTATACACACACTTAAACGACTGTGATAATATCGCGAATTAAATTGAGGTCTGTGAAACTGATACTCCTAAATATATAATATGAATTTGGACAAAATCTACATCGCATTCGACTGTTCATTATTTGTCCACATTTGTTCATAAAAAAATTTTTCGTTCATCATCGAAAAAAAATATTAAAATTATAAATAAATAAAAAATTGGAACACCTCCCTGTGAATCTTTTTCCAAATTACATATGAGATTCGATTGTTTACCATACGTATGTGTTTTTGCCACCTGTAATTTTCTTTTGTTCACCTTTCAAAAAAAAGTTATAAACAAATTAAAATTAAATAATTCATCACTGACAAATAAAGACAATTGCCTGGACATATGCGCACGCATGGTGGACAATCGAATCTTATACGTATTATAATTAGGAAGTAAACGCACTTACGTATACAATGACAAATTGTTTAATTTTAATTTGTTTATAACTTTTTTTTAAAAAGTGGACAAAAGACAATTCGTGTGGACAAACGCATAAGCATGGTGGACAATCGAATTTCCGTATGTTCGATATCGAACTCGGTATCGAACTTTAATCCACAAATCGCAAGTCAATCGCACTTAGTGGCGAGCCACTCGGCGTCGCCATAAAATGATTTATTTTCTCATTTTGTAACATAGTTCTCTCTTGCGTGAAAAGAAAAGGATTTTCCTGCTAAAGGGTTGCAGTTCAAAAAGTTTATTCGTATTTCGGGAACTTCTAAATCAGCAGATAAATTCCCGTTATAAAATTATTTATTTTCACATTCTGTAATATAATTCTTTTTTGTGTCAAAAGGGTAAAAGATTTTTTGCTAAGGGATTGCAGCTCAAAAATTAAGAATTATATACTTTCTTATCAGATTTATGTCAGAATCATATTCATTAATGAAATTTTAGATAATATAATGCTATATTTAATAACTTACCTCTTCAATTCAGATTACTTTTAGAATTATTTTGGGAATAAAGAGTAGATTTCAAAAATTAGAAGAAAAAGAATACTGATTTAAGAACTCATGAAGAACTCCTAATTCTGAATCTACGAGCGATTTCCTATTGTTAATTTTAAGGGGTGGGAGGCTGAATGGACATCCACTCAGCCCTCCCTCATCTTTAAATTAAGATTCCTGCTAATCGAAATGAGCTCAAAAATTTTTGGTAATATTCCAGAGGAGGGGAATGATCTTGACCTTGATATATGTTATCAAGATCATAATCCTGAATAATCTCCAACAAGTTTTAACCGTTGCTCGTCATTTGTTAAAAAGTTATTAATAAAAAAGGCTTGAAAATAACGTTTTATTTTTGCTATACATATATAATTTTAAACTATTCTATACTCTTCCTTGCTTATGTAATGACTTTTTACGCAAAGTGACTTTCACCTCACATCCCTTCCCTCTGCTTCAGGAGCGTACAATCATTTCCACGCAAAGTGACTCTCACCTTCTCCCCTGCTTAAGGGCGCACGACTTCCACACGAAATTTTTGTTCTATATAGTGAAAAGATATTATTTTTCAAATTTTCCATCTTAATTTATTGACGAGTAACGAACAATATGTCAAGGTCATTGGAGGAGGTTCTCTAATCTGGAGTGTTACCAAATTTTTTTTGCGGAAAACTCGTAAATAGCTCTTAATTCTGAGTTATACGCTTTTTTATTTCGACGTGGACCAGGGTAGAAAGCTGGACAAGGGTAGAAAAAAACTTGAAGCGCGACGCAGACTGTGCAGATTCTCGCGGCGCGGTCGCACGTATCGATATTTCTTTAAAAATATTAAATTTCTTTTTTGCGCTATCTTGGAAAACAATAAAAGTCAAAAAATAAAACAAAAAGTCTAGTGTACTTGATTTCATTATAGCACTATTGTATATTTTTTTTAGTATGGGGATTTCAACTTATTAGTAACCTGAATCCCCCCCCCCTCCATTTTAAATTCGATTTGCTGCTAAACAGAATAAAAAATTCGATGTTAAAGAAAAAAATTAGCGAATAAAGAGCATTAAATTTTTGACCTCTTGCGAATTTGCGTTGATAAGAGATCTATATTAATAAGAGTAATGCATTAACTCATAAATAAGAATCATATAGGAAAGGAGCAAATCAGCAATTCGCCTGCGAAATAAATTCTCAAAATTAAGCTCCAAGATGAAAGGAAACAAAATATATTTTAGACAGTATAAATTCGCTTAAAATTCCAGTATCTCCAGACCTGGAATTTCTGGGAAAATTATAATTTTGTAAAATATGGTATGAAACATTTTCTGAAAACATTGTATGAATGGAATATTTAATTAATGGATTATTTGAATGTTACTCTTATATTCTGTGAATGTTACTCTTATATTCTGTGAATATTTCGGATTAGACTGCTCCTTGCTCCAATGAAGTGAATATTCACTAAGTTTTGCTAACATGCTAATAATGGATCTGAACATGGAAATAACTCATGAAATGCATAGCTTCTGTATGTAAAATATTAAAAATATAGCATTACAAACAGGCTAATGAGAGGATCGTTACCTTAATTATTTTTCATCACTCTATCATTCAAAAAAAAAAGTGTAGTAACCGGAATAGTCGACAGAGCTGTCTTATTTGCAAATCCGAAATTTCATAAAAACATTAAGTTTATAATAAATATTTTAATAAATAATAATTATCAAGTTGATTTAATTTGTTATACAATTAACTCACACTTGAAATGTCCCATAACTATCTTTAAGACAGATAAACAATAAGAATAATGAATCTAACAAAGAGCCACACATGGTTTTTGTTATCTTATGATTCTTTGAATCGGATAAATTCATGATTTTTTAAGACTAAAAATGAAACTCTTTTTTTTAGCCTAAATAAACACACACTTAATAGATTTATAAAAATTTACAAGAACATTCTCTCAAAATATTTTAACAAAAATATCTTTTATTTAATCTTATGCGAAAAATTTCGATGCGTTCTACGTTGGACAAATAGAAAATTATCTACTATTGGGAGTACAAATAAGTTTTCGCCGTTTGCAAAAGACGGCGCCATTAATAAATTATAGTTAAAATTATTGTAAAACGACATATCATAAGATTGGACATCCGGCAACACCATAACCTTGAAATATTAGCGATTTTGTATCAGCATCATATTTTTTTTTTGTACGAAAATGTCGAGTTTTGAGTCGAATAAGCGTCATTTGCGGGAACTTTTGATTTACTTCTTTAATTTGAAGAAATCTGCAGCTGAGGCTCATAGATTGTTTGTAGAAGCATATAGTGATGCTGCCTTAAGTGAGAGAAGTTGTCGTGAGTAGTTTCAAAAATTTAAGAACGGTGAATTTGACGTCGAAGACAAAGAACGTAGCGGAAGGCCGAAAGTGTACGAAGACGTGGAATTGG
>Ga0157363_1002377_pt1 | contig 16550 bp, 8 predicted proteins | sample AttsexASBM1_FD_111477 | JGI IMG/M metagenome (GOLD analysis project Ga0157363, IMG submission 111477) | Fungus gardens microbial communities from leaf cutter ant in Ribeirão Preto, State of São Paulo, Brazil - Atta sexdens ASBM1 | ecosystem: Host-associated > Fungi > Mycelium > Unclassified ... | reverse complement strand
GAACTGATGGTCAAATCAAAGAAACTTTTCTCTGGATATAGATATTGTTGTCTAGATAATGCTAGCCGTAATTTATTTGACATATATAATTATTTCTTAATTTCCACAAATATAATTATTTCTTAAAGATGCAAACAAGCAGTCGATCTTTATAAAAAGTTCTGTTCTAAAAAATGTTTTCAAAGCTAATTGCTTTATTACAATATTATGATAATTTTTTTCGTCTCAATGTATTTCCTTTCTTTAAAAATGAAAGCTAAATTGCTTTTGACTTACAGGTTAAGATTTATTCTGATTTTTTAGTTAAAAAGGAAAAGTAAGAAAGCGTAAAATTTGCTTCGATACTATCTTTTTTTAGTACAAATGAAAAAAGAATGAAAGAAAATGCAAATGTAAAAAAAATGTGACAACTTAACTTGTAATTTAAAAATGAAAGTGGAATACAATGAAGAAAGAAAGAAAATTCTAAAATACTTCTTTTTAACCTGTCTTAAAGAGTCTCAATGATTGAAACAGAATCTAAATTAGTTATGATGTAAGCATAACATAGAAAATATCATACTCTTTGGAAAGTCGTGTCTCTGTTGTTTGTGGCAGCAGGCAAGAGACAGTTAAAACAGTCGAAAGCTACGCGTGATTACAGAAAATAAACCGTTAATAAATTCGTGCTGCGCCAGTGGGCGGACAAATTGACTGCCGATAGCGCGCAGGCTGTATCCCACATGGTCGATTATACATTAATTAAACAATCAATATTTATTAAGCTTATTATTGGACATGATCGCGCGAGCCCTAGCATTAATTCGATTGTGCGTACGCGCAGTGAGGTCAGGCGTTATTTCGTTTAATAGGCGCCGTATTGTTCATAACGATGCAATAAATATGGACACGGGCAAATGAAGACGATAAATTATCGAACGCCCCCGTTGTCAGCACCGGGTGTCTCCCGTTTGTCTTTCTAGCCTTTCTATTTGGCTCTCTCAATTATCGTAGATGTTAAAATAAAATTTGTTCTCAAAGAATATAAATTTTGTTTGCTGTAAAGTATTATTTGATTATTATTGCTGTTACTATATTTTTTTGAAATTAAAATAATTTATAGGATGTAAAAGAACAAAAATCAAATTTATTTGAGCATAATATTAAAACATATTCAAATAAAAATAATATTGTTTTTTAACGGTTTTATTCAAATATTAATTAAACAATTTTGCATTATTTGCAGATTTTTGTTAAATTTATAAAATAATTAAATTTATAAAATAATGAGTCGTAAAAAATAAATATGGTGAAATTGAGACTCCCTACAAAATACCGGAAGTAACAACTTAACTATTGGATGACCATTTAAACGCGGTTTCAACCCCTCGATACAATCTACGATTCTCAACCCCAGCCTTGCTTCCGCCTTTCCTTCCTTACCGCTTATTATAATCAATTAGCGCCATGTTATCTACCAGCACGCAATTGTACAGATTGTCGATACGTATACACCCGCTGTCGAGGGGTGCAACCCTCGTAGTTTTTTATATACACCATACATTCGCGGGGGTGGGCCTGCAACAGGCTGATGAGTAGCGAGATCTTTTTAGGATCCCTGTTTTTTACTTGTCTTCCTTTTTTATACGTAATGCGATGTATGTTAGCATGCTTGTAAAACGCGCTATGTGTAAATTTCTTTAGATTATATTGAGTCGCGTGTATTATATATTCGAACGTAGAAATTATATAATCTTATATCATATGCAAATAATTATATAATCTTTAATCATTTGCAACAAATGCAACGTTATTTATTGCAGACGATATTGTACTGTTCTTAAAAGCAGATTAAAGATCTTAATACGATATGGAAGATGGAGAGAAATTTACATTATAAATTACTTCATACTCTCGATATTTTTATAACCTTGTATTCACATGGGATCTCAGAATAGTTTCTATCAATGGCGGAATTAATGATATTGTAAGAAAGACCAACCTCTCCCTTTTCCCCCGAGGATAACGCAACGATGGACGGATTAAATTGCGCGAGAAATACGAGACGTGCGCGTTTATCTTAAGCATCGAATTGTATGAGTCAGCTGACACACGGGAACTCAGTCTATGCAAGCTACGACGGTATGTACGATTCGTTGCCTGTAAATTTCTCGTTTACTCGCGGTAAGGGTATATGCACCGGCAAACAGGAAAGAGGGAGTACAAGGGAGCAAGAAAAAGAAAGGTGAGAAAGAGACAAAGAGAGTGACGAAGGCAGCGCCTATCGCTCTTTCCGCGTCTTTCCTCGAAGATCTTTTACGCTTCTGCAGAAACCCGATAGCTCTGTCAGCCATTAAGCCAGAGTCGTGCTCGGTGAAAGGTTGGTAGGGACGGCGAAGGGCGAGAACGGAGTCGGTAACAATCGGGGAGGAAAGAGAGAGGGAAGTTTTCTCTCTCTCCTCGTCAGCGCGTGGAGGAAAGGGGGTGGTAAAGTACAGAGGGGCTCCGGAAAAGGGAGAAAAAGGCACACCTCTATGTGTGCAAGAGGCTGCCTCCTCTATCGCAGAACCTCGCGATCATCTCGGTAAGAATATAACGCGAGTGCGTTAACGTCGACACAGGTATTGCCGTGTAACCGTTAAAAGATGGGTGCGATTTTCCCCTCAGACATTATCGAGCGATTTTTTAATCTTTCGACAATCTTCGCTCATCGTCTCGTCCACGTTTCAATATATAGTTACAAAATATATAGTTACACAATGATTGCATTCAGCAGAAATGCAGCTTTGCAACTGTTGCAAAATTTTCAGATTGGTTTAGATTCAGTGAGGAACTAAAGACCAATATTGAAGAATTTTACAATAATTGCAAAGCTGCTTTTTCTGCTGAACGCAATTATAACAGTTCATTGAAAAATAATATGAAATAATACCATATAATAACAAAAAGAATATAAATTTGATAATTTACAATATTTATACATTGTTAAATATTAAAAGAGCAATGATTACCTGATCTCCTGAGTTGAAAATAATATTTTTTTATTTTTATGTGTGCCAAATGTAAATAAATTAAATTGAATTTAATTATTTTCTAGAATTGAATTGTTTAATTTCATTGTTTTAATTAAATTAATTTAGTCAAATTAATTTAAATTATGAGACGATTCTATTGCCAAGTAATTGTCATTTCGTAGAGAAACAGCGATCGCGTCTAGACGTCAATAATTGTGACAAAAGGACAAAAGACGATACGCGCAGGTAAACGTCACCGTTATATTCTTATATCTCTTCCAAGATGATCACCTTCGAAGCAACCGGAGTCTGCATCGTCGTCGTCAAAGCGAGATCCCGAAATAATTAAATCTATTACGACCGTCTAATTCTGATCGTAGGGACCAAAACTCATAATTAATTTAATCGTTCAACCAAGCGAGTTTCACTAACAAAGAGTAAAAAAGCAATAAAAAGAGAGATTGTTATAAATATTCAAGACGGGAAGGAGAATGTATGGTATATCCGTCTGGGAGAAAATGGATACATATTCTCTCATTAGTCTATTGTACTAATGTTATATAAGTTTTAGAGTTTATTATTTACATACATATAACTATATCGACCATTATACTAATTTATCAAGAAACGGATTTATCTGCGAATGTAATGAAAACTTGAATGTAGGTTAATATTAATGGATTTACGATGTATTAATCTCACAAAGCAATTTTCTCCGTTCTAATTTTTATTCCCAACGTTTCGGAGCGGAACTGTTTTAACAACAAGCGTAATTATACGTGATATACATTATTTCTTCAGCAACGAAGTGTGACAGATGAAAATAGACTTCAAGAAGTATAATCTTAAATCAATGATGATAAAGCACATTTTTCACGTTATCCTATCACTCTCTCAATTATTCCTAAAGGAAAGAAACTGACCTCTTGATACATTATTATTACTATCCTTAGTACACATGATAATTTTCCAGTCCTTTACCATACGATGTCATTCACAGGGTTGGTAAAAAACATGTTTTAAACAGTTTAAAACATGCTTGATATTTTTAATATGTTTAAAATATTTTTTTATAGTACTATTTAAAGTATATTTGAAACGTTAAAAACATATTTAAGAAGAAACACAATATATGTTTTATTCTATTGGTGAAAAAAAAAAATCCATTAGTCTTTACCAACTCTGGTCATTCGTATCCTAGATTAAGATTTTTATCAATTTTTTTTATTTTTTATTTAATAAATTATCTACAAAAAATATTAAGTCATTTTTTTATATATACTTTAATTTTAAAAAGTATTTATAAGATTGTGTTTTTTAATAAAATTATATATAAATGTTACAACTAATTACTTCCTAGTTTTTTTTTAAGAAAAGAAATGTGCAACATGAATGATTCAATTTGTTTGTTGGACTAATGTTTATACTAAAGATACATCACTTGTTCAAAATTGTGTCCGTTCTCACGCAAAGTTGCATTAAATTCGATCAAGTGAGGAGTAATTCTCAACAAATGGCATTGTCTTTTATTCTGAAAAAAACTGGCACTGTTTTCAGAAAAGACACAGAGTGTGCGCGGCCACATCGACGTGAACAACGATCGGCATGAGATTATTGAAGAGAAACTTCTGCGGGAGCTTGATAAGCTTGGGGTATTTCACACTTGGCCAGATCTTGTATCGCGCAGGGTGTTAATGTAGCGTTATTTAACTCGGTTAGATGGTCTCCCCTTGACTGGACGGCTGCCCGTCTCGCGGAGAACCCCTGGAAAAATCCGGGGGTGCTCGTCGTCCCGTAAAAACACCACGGGGCAGTGACACGCATAAAATAGCCAGCTATTCCGTTTAAAGCACGTCAGGTGATAAGTGATCACGCGTTGAAAGTTGCTTTTCGTTCATTGTTCGTCTACCGCAGTTTACATATAGAGAGGGGTTGTGAGAAATTCATATAATTTTGTTGAATTTGGTTTTACTTATAACGACGTTATAAGTACATAAATAATTAATTATTCTATTATATATATATTCTTTATATTTTTTATTTATCTATATATTATTTATTTATAGTGCAATAAATTATGTGAATGTTATAAGAAAATAAACATCACTTAACACTAGAATTGCTGTGTTATTTTTGAACTATTAGTTCTTCTTTTCAAATTAATTTGAATTTGCACGTGGAGTTTTAAATTTTGTTAATTTTTCATAAATAATCATAATTTATTACAAGTAATTTTACTTTTATGCTGATAACTCTCTTGTAAAAAGTTAGATTATCTTGAATCGCGATTAATTTAGACAGTTCTATTATTAATTAATATATGAATTAAATAAAGATTATTTGTATATTAATTAAGTGATGTTTATCTTCTCTGAAAATTCACCGCACACTTTATTGCCACATCACGTACCTTACCTACACTACACGTATATTAAATATATCAAATATTAGATAAAATTGCTTCTTGACATCGCTAAGATAATTTTTTCCTTGAACGTAATTTTATGTGAAAATGTAATGCATCGAACACGACTTATATAAATTTACTATCTGGGGAGCGTGGCGATCGGTGCTACTTTAAGGACGTCGATAAATTCTCATTCTCACAGAAGATGAATATCGATTCGGTAGGTAGCACGTGCCAAAAGGCAATATCTGGCGAATATGTTAAGGAAGTCGCATACATCGGGGTCAGTACAGCGTGAAAATAGAATGTAAAGTGCTTGCAGGCTTCCCTGCTTATACTGACCGGCCGCGGGGCGGCCTTAGGCGCAATAGGGCGGTTTTCACAGGGGGTTGGTTTGACGTGTATGACGTGCCGGCCACGTGACTAGCCTGCCAAGTCGACAATCACTGCTCTGGACTACGCAGGGCGAATCTTAAATATGGGATATTCAAATAATCTCGACATTGTCTACTCGCTTTTTTTTTTCGAAGAACTGACGAAGGTTCGCTGTTCTCATGATTAATGATAATTTTGCGATCATGTAATAAAATTTACATTAAAATGGAATTGAAAGTAAAGTAACATAGAACACTGTAACTTTATTCCGGAAAGAAAACTGCAATTTCCTGCGCGCTTAGTAATATCTATCACCCCAATCTTTAGCGATTTAAAATTCCATTGTCCAGCTCTTTGCCCTCGGAAAAGAGATCTAGAAATCAAATTTCGCCCAATACACGGGAAAGTTGCTCGTAAGAGAGTGGAAGTGGTCAGCATGCAGGTCTACCGCACCATACATCACTGCCAGTCGAGTGACAAAGGGTGCCAATGCGAAATAGTGTCGAGGTATCGTCGCGAAACTTTCTCTCTTCGGTAACGTTCTTCTTTATATGCATAGTTTCATTTCCTTATCGGAAATTTACAGCGAACAGTGATATAGTGAAGGCGAAACGATTTCTCGTTCGCGTCTCACCATTATTTCTATGAGATCCCTAATTATAATTACGTTTTTACTTATAAAAATTATTTACCTATAAAAATTATAATGCAATTTTATTCGTTAAACATTATCAAACAATATTATCATGTATTCCTCTAACACTTTTGAAATATTCAAATTCTCTTTTCTGAGTTACTTTTTTTCTTAAATGCGAAGTTAAATGCCTTTTTTTTTATAAATTTAAGATTGTAAAATTCTTAAATTATTTAAACTCTTACAATGTTGAGTATTTAGATCAATTGCCGAAACATTCTATCTGCATCTGAAGGACGGCTGCGTTTGATCGAGTAGCACGTGTCGAAGGGCCCGCACATTGCCTCTGTCTAACGGTATGGTCGCGTTGATGATGACGAGCGATGACGGCAGCAGCCTAACTGTTATCCGGTCGACTGTTTACCGATCCCCGCATCTGCCGCGCGATCGCCTATTTCGTTTTCATCGCGCTGCAATCGCTGTTAATGGCGCCATGCGTCCGAGCATCTTTGGCTGCTTACCTGACCCTTAATTTGGGATTTCGTCAGTATAAGCTCTGGACAACAATGATCATCGAATTTCGATCAATAGCTCCGGACTCAAACTCACCATGGCCTCCGAAAACAGACAGAATAAATTAAGTTCCATTCGTCGGCGGAATCCGTAATATTCATTTAGAGATTCGTTGCGCGCGTGATGTTGACAATTTTCTCATATAAATCGTTGATTAGAAAATGGATCGAAATTTAATTCTAAAAGATCAGTCTTTTACGCGCCATGATAGAATCAGCTTTAATATCATCGTTGACTTTATTTTTAACAAAAAATTCTACAACTGTTTAGATCAATGAAATAAATGTCGTGATAAGAATTTAAAAAACAAATATTAAAGAATAATTGGCTCAAATAGATTAAAAATTCAATTAAAATATTACAAGAAGCAAGTTATTCAATTTCGCTATAATTTAATGCAAAATAATATTTAATAATAAACAATAAACGTTAAAAAAATGAAATATAGTTTTAACCTATACAGCACAGAAGAGCTTGCAACAAGATTGCTATGTTTGCAATGTTGCTGCCATGTTACAAGCTGCTTTTGCATCATGGAAATATACACTGAAAGAAAAGATTGGTTGCTGCAACAAATCAGATGGTTAAATATGGCACTGTTATTTTTAATTGGCTGCAACATGCTTGCGTTAGACAATCAAAATCCTGTACTGACATTGCGGATAGGCTAACACAACTAAAAATTAGCTGCAGCAACCAAAAAAGTATTGGCTATTACAGCCAAATAAAAATGCTATGCTATATTTTACCATCTAATTTGCTGCAGTAGCCAATCTTTTCTTTCAGTGTACATAAGAATATAATCATGACATAAGATTATTCCGCATTTAATGCTTAAGAATCCTTTCGAGTACAGAAGTATCCGTACATCTTGTCGCTCCTTGTTCGGGACACATATGTGCGCGTGCGTAAAAAAGACAGGAGAAAAGGGGGAGGAAGAGAGGAGGATGCGGCCACGTGCCTCCGGTAGCACGCGACCAACCTAACGGTTTTAGACTCACCCCACACGCCGAGCTCGGAAACCAGTCCACCCCTTCTCTCGTCACCCTTGCCGAGCCGCCGGGCAATGCCGGTTCAAAACACGCCAGACGAAACACTGTTATTCTATTGGCCCTGGTATCTATCCCCCTATGGTGCCCTCCCCTTTGATACGCTTCTCTCGTCGTCTACACTCTCGTCGCGGTAACAGCAGCGATTTTCGTCAACAACATCCGGACAATACTTATGCGACGTAGAGTTTCTCTGCTAGGGTTCCTGGCAGATTCTCAATCATGATTTTTACACGCGAAACTTATCTGAGAAAATATTTTTGGGGCAATATACTGTGTAATCTCTTTTATGGTCATCTTTTACCTCTTGATAATTTATGAGATCTTAGAATATTTCATATAATCGGAGGATATTAGTTTGTCATATATTTGACACTATTCCGTTCTTTATAAAGAATTCCTGAATCACAATACATCACCTTTAGTCATATTTTTTTACATGAAACAGTCGTAAAGCCTCGCAGTGTTAAAATGCTTCAAGGTAACGATGTAGAAACCGATCGGATCTGATCTGTTATGTCGGACGTACCTCGTGGTAGTCTCGGGGTCCTGCTCTGAATGAAAACCGGGGCCCGGCCAAGCATAATCGAATGACGTAAGGCCCTAATAAAATCGTAAGTCGGTTGACAGGCGGTGCATATACCTCGGGAATAATACCCAGGGAATTTCCTCCCCCGTAACCCGGGCCGGGTTGTATTGTCGTTGCCTTACGTAAGAATGGCGACGAAGAAACGACGCGGAGGGCAGATGCTGCTTAGACATTCGGTCGCGTTGCTACACGACCGAGAAAGAAGAACGGCTGGGAGGAGAGGAACCCGGCTCTAATGCGATCTGCCATCTTAGAGGGGTGTGCGTCTTGCTGAGACGCGAGTAAATCGGGGAAAAAGGAACTCTATAACGATGAGAAACATCTACTTGCTGCTGCCGCCCTTTCAGAAAATGTGCAAGTAATTGCGACATTTGCGATATATGCGCGGGAAAAAGTTAATATGATCTCGAATATCAAACTGTGTTGATAAGTTTTAAGTTATACTAAAATGAGAAAGTGTAATAATATAGTAGAAATATTTATAGTAGAAATATTTTACATTAATTAAATTTGGAATTTTTTTGTTTAAATTAATGCTGAGCATTGCATTGCAAATCCAAGTAAGTGTCTTCATATATGTGTACGATTTAGAATTTTCATTGTAAAAATAACATTATGAATGCTATTCATTTAGTAACACAAGTTCAGCCAGCACATATTCTATTTTTCTTAGCATTCAATGAGTAGTAAAGATAGAACGAAATTTGTGTCATTAAATGGAAAGAACAGTATACAATACATTTAAATGTGTAAATCCATTTTTATTGCAGTACAGTGTGTTATTTTTACATGGAAAATTAAAACACACACGTATATGAATGCACTTATTACATATTTAGAGTGTGATCTATTTTTAACCGATTTTAATGAATTTTCCAATCGGAAAATAAATGCTCTTTTTTTTATCGAAGAGAACTGATGTGTAATGGTAATGTAAACCCTGACAGTAAAAGTTCTATAAATCATGATATGCCGTAAATTAATTCTTAAGTAATCATTCGCGATCACGAACAAGTTATACCAATTATTATGAGAGTTCTTAGATGAAAACAATGAAGAAGAATATGTGAGAACTTCATAATTTTTAGGGCCAAGAAAACTTCTGCGAAAGAATATTATTTTTCATTTGAAAAAGAAATAAAAGTTATAATCGAATTTGTGTATGATTTTATCGTATTAATTAGTCTTGGAAAAATCGCGAAAGGTTATGAAGAAAACTGATCGATTATAAGACCATCATGGAGCAAGAAGAAACAATATAAAGAAGTAAAAGGGCAGGAAATCAGGTAAATCGCCGACGAGATGATCGCGAATTCGCGGGTGGATCGGCAACGTAAAAGAGAGGGCGAGGGGGATTAAACGGGGAGAGAATGCGGGATGCAACCGCGAAATCGGACCGAGCCGTGAAAATAACGATTTCTCTTTTGTGACGCGTTCCATATACGTTAAAGCGAGAAGGGCCGGCTTCAGTAGGAGGGATTCATCATCGGGCCCGCGTGACTCGCCGATATTTTTCCCGGGACGCGGCTCGAAGAATCGATATTTTATGTAGATCGCGCGGAAAGAGCAGCACGCCCTCATCGTCGGTGGCTATTCTCGCCCTGGCGAACAAAAACACTTTAAGCCAGAGAACGAGCGGAAGAACGAGAATGAAGGAAATAGAAGAAAAAGGAACGAAGAGAATCTCTGGAAGGGAAGATGAACAGAGAGAAAGAGAGAGAGAAAAGAGATTGCCGTTTAGGAAGGGATTCTGGTTGCACGGTGGCCAGAATTCATCCAGAAAATGGAACTTTTTCATGGCGATTCCTCGCTCGCGAACGGAGAAAGCGTCTGTCGCTATTCATCGGCCGAGTCCGCCAATTTAGATGGGAATGTATAAGCTACTGTTCGGTAAAATCGAAATATGATAGAATCGAATCCAGGTTGCTTGACTCTAATATCAGATTTATAATAAATGATTCTCGAATTCATTGATTAAACATGTATTAAGAACTCGCAGAATTTGGAAAAAGAAATTAATGCAATTCGTGAAAGTAAAGTTGTGATTCTGGCATGTTGGCAAAAAGTAATAATAACACTTTAAATTATTAATAAGTATTGCAGCTAATTACATTAACGTTAATTAATAATAATTGAGTTAAAAGTCAACTGAATCTAGAATTTATCATAGTTCTGATTTTACCAAATGTTACTTACATGATTTTACACGTTCATTTGGACTTTGACTTCGACGAATTAGTTCTGGGAAACTTTTGTTGTATTCTGATGTATGTAATATTCATGAGAAGCGGTATATAATTCAGACGTTGGTTTATATCTGGATCTCAGAGAACACTGCTCACATTGTGTTACTTCGTATTGTGTGTATTTCTTGTATTATAATTTAGATTAACTAGGAAATGTTCATGTTAAAACACGTAACAGGGCGAAAGACTTGTTCTGGTAGAAATTATCTTCATTAGAGTATATTCGCAACGTTTAATTTCACGAACAAATGCGATGTTTACATTTAATTAATTCAAAATACTATATATTTATAAAATTATATATATTTCTAAACTTATTTGTATCAATATACAAAGAATATCACACATTTAAATTAATAATAAATTAGTTCTAATAAGTTCTCGAGTTTATGATTTTTCCGGTCTGACTTTCCGATTCAATAAACAGGAGATCATCATTAGGAGATTAATTTCTTTGCTATTTTCTTTTGAGACTAACATAAATTTTGCCAAAAATCGCCTAATCTTCAGTAGCCTTCAGGTGCGCTATTGTGCGCCGTTTTATCACCTGACGGACGTGACTCGCACGCGGTCCTGATCTTGGAGGTTGCTCGTGCTCGGATCATCGACCACGTAGTTTTTCGCCGTAAGTCACGCGAGGAGTTCTCTTAAGGGACGAAGGCGAAGGTCGCCATCGCAACCTCGCATCCTCGATCTCTCGTAAGAGCGGCACGTATAACACGAGGGCTGCATCCACAGCTGCACTTCCCCACCGACGCCGTCCGTGTGTATCATCGCTTGCGTTTGTACTACTCTGCTTGACGACGATGTTTTCGACTCGCATTCGTACGAGTGTGCGTGGGTGATGGATAGACGGTTACCGTGTCACTCGTGCAAAGCGCTAAACGGACTTGAATGGCTCGAAATTGCATGGGCGACTGCATTGTGATCGCGTCGACGGCACAATGGACGGCCGTGCGATGAGCGCGCGAGTGTGCGTGCGTCGATGTGTATGCAGATGCGACACAAAGAGACGTCGAGGATCCATCGGGAGATAACGATCTTCCAGATGAGCGACATTCTTTCGTACAGCTCGATATCGAATCGATGCCGATGGAGGCTCGAGATCGGCGGGTGGATCGGCGATCCGAATGGCCGGTCCTTTCATCCGACTGTAAGGTCGCAGGTGTGAATTTGCTGGTAGTTTGAAACTAATAGCGAAGTCGTTATATTTTATTTGTTAATTGCGAGAGGAATGGCATCAAAGATATTTGCAAAAGAGATAAAGAGAGATAGAGAAAATTAGAGTTGTTACTGAGAATGATTTATGCGGACAGAAGATTTTGAAGTATGAAAATTTAACCAGATACAGATCTGAAAATAATTTTGTTAGACCATAAAAATAATTATGTAAAAACTGATTGGCAAAGCTTTTTGCAACATATACATCAAATACATAATTATTTTGATAATTACCTATATAATTATTTTGATGCAACGAAATTATTTTCAAATCTGCATCTACCTAAACTTTTGAATAATTTTGCTCCAGTAAAATCTTCTTTCTGTGTGCTCCGTAACATTTTTTTAAATTATAATAGCTTTCCAAAATCCTTTTATATAGAATGTATTCTTTGTATCTAAAGATACAAAAAATCTATCTCTTTCTAGCGCAACCGATCTTTCTAGCGCACGAGACTTTATGAAATAAAAATCCGTTAGCGTTCATATTCACGTCTCTGTTCTTTATCTCTCTCTTTCGTACAAATACGAGTATCTACTCTAAACAAAATTTATCGTGACTATCCGTTGGCTTTTTTTTAAACTATCGCCTGTGATTCGTTGAGAGCAAAGCGTCAGTTATTCGCGTACTGGAAAAAAACCGAAAAAAAACCGTCGCTTCCTGTCGCATTACCTCCCCTTCTTTCTTCTTCTGTCTCTAAATACATGTGCGTTTGTATGTGATTTTGCACGCGTGTATGTTGTAAAGAAGTAAAACCAATCGATGGTAGTTTCATCCGCGAATCACTCTCTCTTTTTCTGTTATCAAAGACGTTGCACCTGGTACATAATACGAATCGCCATCTTTAACGCGTCGTTCGTCGTAACGTACAAAGGAGAGCAAGGGTAAAATCGAAACTGGCAGAAATCACCCCAAAAATCTTGGACCCCTTCTTCTATCTCCCCACTACTAACACTGTCTTTATCGTTTGCGAGGAGTCTGCAAAGGGGCTCACAGATTCTCACGGAAAAAAAGCGTAATTTTCGATGAAAAAAGGGAAGGGACGATGCAAATTCGTGGATGAAAAAGGAAAGCCTCGTGTGAGCCGCGTATGTACCTGCCGCAATATTCTGCGCGTTAGAAAGGACGAGGAGTAGGTACGGGAAGTAATGGGTCGCGCGAACGAAGGAAGAAGGGCCCAAGATACACCCAAGTGGGGTAGAACGTGCCGAACGGAGCGAAATTTTATAGAGAATCCGCTCCAATGTTGTGCGTGCGCGCCAGTTTCCTGAAGGTATCCTACCTGACCTGTTGCGTCTTTTTTCTCCCTTTTTTTTTTACGATTTCGGGGGAATCATCCCGTCAGGTAACGCAGATGGAGAAGCGAAAATCGGGTCGGGCCCCCGAAAAGTGACGCCGCGTTCTAGCAGGATATTCACTGGATTTTGAATTCCTTCACTCTTCTTCTTCTACGTTCTTCTACGTAACGATCGTTCCCGTAGCCCCAGTAGCACCTCGACGGACCCGAAGGATCTAGTCCCCCACCTGCGTTGCAGCGGAGCCTTTTTACAACGTTCTCGCGAGCGTTTATCTCCATTTTTGGTTTCTCTTCTCCAGCTTTTATCCTGGAATCGGGAGTCGATGGGAAAGTACCACGAGAAGAGTGGCTCCAAATGGCTAAGCGACTTCTACTTTTTGGCATTGCTGACCCTCGTCCCCTTTCGACATTACCTCTCCATGGTTTTCGACTTTTCCCACAAGAATGTGAGGGAATAGCTTCTTTCTTTGTCTTTAGTCGCGGCTGATTGCTCGCTTCAATTTATGTGTTTTTACGTTTACTTCGTAAACGCAAAGGATCGTTACAAAGTCTAACAAAAGAGTATGATGTGTCGAAGCAAGATAATGTTGTCGAAGCAATGATGAAAAGTATTAAGATCCATAGTATCATTAATAAATATAATTTATCAAATTTAATTTAGTATAATTTACGAATTCTGTAAATATCAGGAGACAAATGATAAATCAATCATTTGTTAAATTGATTCTTATGATTACATCGTGTACTATATAATTTTTATGATTACATGGTAACATTTGCATTTATAGAAATGTGCTGCGAAATTACGTTTATGTAACTTCATTACTTAATATGTAAATTTAATAATATCTACAAATAATTTCTAGTTTTTTTCTTTCCAATTCGACGATCTATATATCTAATGACTTTTTTTTTAATCCATGATGGTTACAAATTTCTTTAAAAATTCCATAACTTTTCTAGACAAAATTTCATAATTTTCCCTGATTTAAGTTTTTTTTAACATAACAATGTAATTTACTATTAATATTGCTGACACTGCTCGTATTTTTAATTGTTGCTGTATTCGAAAACTGCATAGATGTGATAAACTTACGTTAAACTTCTTTAAAGAATTTTTATTTTCCAAAAAATTTTGCAAAATTCTCTTTTTCCTGATTTCTCTGATCATTTTCAATTCCCTGACAATTTCCTAATTTCCCTGATTCTCAGTTTTGTCTGACAAGTCTATAATCGATTATACATATATTTACATCTAATATATTTTTTATAATTTGCACAAGTTCTTTTATGATCAATTAATGTACGAAAGTTTGTATGAAACGAAATCCTAAAGTTTATTGCTTCTGATAAAGTCCATAGAATCTCATTGCTGCGACAGCAGCCCTGAGCGTGACATACGTTGAATGCTATAAATCCCCCTTCAAAATAGTATATCGGCGTATCGAAATAATTATTAAAAATCGCGCGAGCCAATCGCGGTGCATAAGCCCGTGTTCTCCGAATCAGCGAATCGGTTCCATGCCATTATTCGACAACCCCGGCGCGAACGAGACGAAGGAAGCTCTTAGTAAAGGGGTGGCGAGGGAGAAAGTAGACATAAGATACGATGATGGATGCTCACGAAGGGTTGCTGCTGTAGTAGGGGAGGAGGACACACCGAAAGGGCAAAAGGGTTCTCCTCGATCCACCAATCAGCCTGACGTAACTATGAGACCGACCAATCCCAGGGCCCAACAGGACCATGTAGTAGTGGGGAAGATTGGTGCGCCCTTAGGGGTACGATTTCGTTGCGTCATTCTGACATTCGCTCTGTATCAGTTCGTCGACGAAGATCAACAGTGACTTCTAGGACTCGAAACGATCTCCGACAAACCAGCTTCTTCGAAACCGTTTTTTTTTATGGATCCTTAAACTCGCGTCAATCGCTGCGCATAAATATTAATGAGGTGTTTACGATAATTAAACTCAAAGACGTTCCAATTATTGCAAACTTAATTATTTTCTCAATCGATCGTCAGTTAACATTGCGCGAAAAAACGTGAACAATCGGTGCGTTTTTTTTTTATCGGAGTGCACAGCTTTTTTTTGTCTCATGTCTTCCGAAGCGCAATGGGATCGCGCCGATCGATAGATCAACGTGGGATCGCCGAGCGCGATCCCTTTCGCGTGAGAAATCGTTCGCCGTGCTGGACCTCGAGAAACGTCCCAATGTAGGGACGACGAACGAAACGGAAAGCTATGATGGTCTTCCTGGAAGAGTCCAGGATGATCTTCGCGGATATGCGTCTTCATGCCACCAGCACGCCGACCAGCACCCCCACGCGATACCATCATCAGAAGTATAGAGCGCAGAACAATAACGATTGTACGACAATAGCGCAATTCTTTTCTGATAAATTTGATAATAAACTACGAAGTCTAAAAATATAAATATTTTAAGTTCTGAGTCTTGCAACGTCAATGTTGCGCTACATCTTGAGTGCTTAATAAGAGTAAAAACAGAGATTTAATTTTAAAGATTTATCAGGCATAAAAAATTTAAATCGAAAAAAAAATTTAGATCGAACAAATATTTCAAAGATCAAGATTGTTATTTGTTGTAGATGCAGACTTGCATGGGGATGTCGATGGTCCTGAACTTAGCGGAGATGACAGGAGTATCGCAAGTGACATTCAAGATGCTACCGAGGCGCATCTTGATAATGACTCCATGGACTCGGACAGGGAAGCTCTCAATCTGGTAAATAAATTTTGATCTAATTCTATTTTGATTTATTCTTTTTGTATTTTTTTTATATTCGCGATTGTAATATTTTTTTAATTGGTGTTGAAATTGAATTATTTTGTTAACGAAGATTTCTCTTGTACCTGTTTAATTTAATATTTTATAAATGATGTAAAATATATATTATTCAATATTTATGAATATATGATTATGATTAGAAGACAAAAAGATATTGACTATGTGTTTGTCATGTATTATTACGCGTTATTAATAATTATCGGAAATACATACAGAGTGCTGAAAAGAGGCGCGGCTTTTAGTGCCGCGAGCAAAATACGAGTACAATTCGCAAAAATAATTTGCACGGCATCTTGCGTGCACGAAGCTGCAGACTGCTTGTATAATACGCGCGAAATTAGTCGCTCTTCGTGTCAATG
>Ga0157363_1002376_pt1 | contig 16550 bp, 12 predicted proteins | sample AttsexASBM1_FD_111477 | JGI IMG/M metagenome (GOLD analysis project Ga0157363, IMG submission 111477) | Fungus gardens microbial communities from leaf cutter ant in Ribeirão Preto, State of São Paulo, Brazil - Atta sexdens ASBM1 | ecosystem: Host-associated > Fungi > Mycelium > Unclassified ... | reverse complement strand
TAATAATAATCTAAAACAATGAATACATATATATAGATTTCCATATTAAAGTAAATTTGATGTAATGTTTAATATTACATGTATATCTAGTTAAAAATAGAATTTATTAAATTTTACAGTAAATTAATAATATCTAAAGTAAAATTAATATTATTAATATTTCATAGGAAAGAATTAAAAAAATTTATAAATACAACAAATACAAACTAATAAATATAAATGAAGATATATATTACACTATTACTGATTGATTTTATCTACAATAGGTAACTATTCATTTAATTTCCGGACATTATAAGCTTAATTGAATTTACGATAGATTGAGCATAAAGTAATATTTCAATATATTATAAAATCTTTAGACAAAAAAAATGTTTTCTTTGCTTGATTTAAAAATTATTATTAGAAAAGAAAATTATGTATGCATTCTCATATATTAAACATAAAAATACTTTGGTGTGCAATAGCTCTATCTTTCCAAGAAATACTATTTAACTTACTATAATTACTTTTTCTACATGAACATATTATTGTTCTTACAGAAATATAATATTAATTAATTTATTAACTGATTAATTAATTACTGTCTTTCAGTATTAAATTAATTAGTATTAAATTAACTAGCATTAGATTTCTGTAAGGATTTTCAGACAATATAATCGTTCGAATTTAATGTAGAGAATCGTAAAATGTCAAAGAAACTTACATTTTCTTAAATATTGTAATATGTTTACTTCCATACATATTCATTCATTTATTTGTATGGTAAAACAAGTATCAACGGTCATTATCGCGCTAATTTACTTTTGGAGTCGCGAGGATAGATGTAGTATCTACATACTTCCCGTCGTCGAGCGATGTAATAATAAAGCATTATGCATTTTACGAATTATCAGGTAGACCGCGGTCGCTTATGTGATGAGTGCGAAGAGGCGCCTTATCAGCAGCAGCATGCGTTTGCACTCAGCAATAGCAGTCTCCGCCTTTATGGATCCACTTCTCTAACGTTGTCGACTTGTCGTGTACTACATTCTTTCTTTATTCTTCTCCTCGTACACGATTTCTGCCTGCATTGCTTCCTAAATGATCTAACTGCCATTATACATGATATGCGAATATTCGTAGAATTGCGTTTGTCTACAAGAGCAGCTTCGCATCGAAGGATAGTAGACGAACTGGATTCCAGATCCGGTTGGCCCTCACCAGTGCTTCGAGCAACATTGTACAGGATTTTAATGAAGATTGACTGTTTTGATAAAGATAATGATGCAGGTAATAACAACGTCGGTATACAGGTGCGGCGCCGGAGATGTATCGATACGGATCGGTATCGCGTGCAAACGTAACGGACGCGGTCAAGCCATGTCATAACGACTGAATGCTCGTAATGAAATCCTACAATCGAAAGATCGAACAGTAATGTTTAGTTAAGAGTAATAATTACATAAGTGATAGCAGGAAGTCAAGGTTACTATTTGAGCAGCGTGATGGATGTGAAGATATAGAAGATATAGAGACAATCTACTTTAATTGACAATTGAAATTTACTAAATCATGATTGTTAACAAAGAAGACTTTTGCTTTGTTAAACTCGGCAACCGTAAATTGATAAACCTATTACGCATAAATTATAATATATCGTTATAAATTATAATATATAAATTATAATATATCGTTTTTTAATATCTTGTAAAATATATATGTAAATTGATAGAAAATTGCTAATTTTATTTAGAAAAATTGCAATAACGTGATATTTAAAAGATTTATCATCAATCTCGTTTTGATCGTCTTCGACATAAAAAATAGTCTGATAAAATAATCTTTGGAAGACTCGCCAATTTCGAAGCGATGGTTTCGGTATGCCAGATTCATGTCACCTCTGTGCGTAGGACGACGACTGCAGTCGTTGGTTCCGCAATTTAATGATTACCAGAGGAGAGCCGAGGATTCGCGTGGCTTTGGCAAGTTCAGAATGTCGCGAAGCGCTTCATGAGTGGGTGTAATGTAGAAAGTAAAATAACGTAGTTTGAAGTGCTTACAATTCACATTTTTCGCCAACAAACAAGCGGACATAAGCGAACATCGATGTCGATTTCTCATCAACCACACGTCAGAAAAAGGAAAACGACAACGCGCTATTAGGCAATAAAGATAATCTTATCATTATGACATAGACATTTATGTACTCCGGCGGGATATACAGCTGAAAGTTTTACGGCGCGCGCGCGACGATGCACGCGTGACTTAATCTCGTGGCAGAAGTTAGAAGCCGGCGGGTTCTCACGCGGGTATTCCCTACAGCTATTGCCAGTTTACGTAAGCTCATGCGATCGCTGTCGAATAAATCATTTCCCTTCGACATAAGCGGCCGATAATCTGACGTTTCCTACGAGATTACCGGTGCGCGGTTTCAATTACAATGCTTGGAGAGTCGCTTTCGCGAGGACTCTCGCGCAGAAACGATCGTTGTTGAGACAAGCCGGCTTTCCGAATTCGATAGTGATGGCGCAAAGATCATCGTATTGGCGGAGGTCACTGTATAACGAAGGACTTTAGTGCCATCGAAGTGATCCCGACGATTCTCGAGGCCGCGGTAAAGATGGAATCGGCTCATGGCCAGTTTTTTCAGGCTTAATGTTAGTGGTTAGCGACTGTTCGGTTAGGGGCTGTTCTGCGGTCTCGTGGTTGTCCAGTGACGGTGGGCGTGGGAATAGTAGAAACTGCGAGTGCACGCTTCCACGTACCCCACCCTTATCCCATCCGAAAGCGGTTGATCTATTCCAGGTCGGTCTGGAGCGTGATCCAGAAGATCGCCGTGTGATCGCTCGTGGGCACGATCGACGCCCACGAAGTATCGCACAAGCGTTGATTCTCACTCAGACGCGGTTCCAATTTCCTGCGCTCGTCAACGATAGGTATCCGCCGCATCGTGATATATCTGAAACGTCTTACGCATCATACGTGCCAGTCCGAAAAATGAGAGAAACATCGCGATATGAGGAAAATGGACGAGGAGAAAAGTATATCAACAAAGATCTATCGCCTTCACTTATCTCGCTCCCGATCACAGATATTCTCTTTCGCCATATTTACTCGCTTTGAAGAATTGACTGGCCTATGATCTAGCGCCCACACTTAGATTGCTTAGATCAGCAGCTAACAAGACCCGCAGTGTTTCCGGCTATCGACTTTTGAGCTCAGCTCCGACCTCCCACGTGCATCGGCAGTGTGCGAACAATTGCTTTTATTTGTCTCCACGCGGCTGCTATGTGAATGTAATGCGAATATATTGATCGACGGCGGTACGATTGAAGTTTTATAGTCTTCGAAGCGGACGTGAAAGGGTCGAGAGGCTGAGATTCCGGGGACTATTCTCGTGTGACGAAATGAAACGGTGGAAGTAATCGGTCGCCGTCTGGCTGGCAGGTAGCCGGAATAAATCCGTATCGTAATAGCTAACAATAAATGCGTTTGGATGTTTAAGTTGTATTATGATAAACCATAAACTATCCTGATGCCCAATTCGCTCGACAAGTCTCTTACATAAAACGTGATACAACAAAACGTACACTCGCTTAATATCGTCAATGAACCAAACGTTCTTTCAAATTTAGTGAGAGTATAGAAAGATTTTATACCGGTTTTCTGTGTTTAGCTTACACAATCAGTTATTTCATCAAATTTCTCACTATATATTGACTTGTTGATTGTTTCTATTTAAACAAGAAAAAACCTAAAGAAACCTAAAAGTTATTTAAATCAGTATCTTTAATTAATATCTAATATTATACATGTAACTTTTATAATTTAAAAGCCAATTGATAATAAAAATTATATTTCGTGTTTCAAAATTATCAGTATCATCCCGCAACTATTTTGTATACTTTCGCATAAAATGTAATTACGTAATGAATGCTTTATATTAATCAGATCATTAAAATATAATTCCATAATAATAAAACAATAATTTGAAAAAAATTTGAAAAAAAATATTTTTTAATAAAATGTACAAGAATAAGTGACTTTTTTCTTTTACTATTAATACTATCAATTTTACTGTGCAAAATATCTTCGATTGTGTATTAAATATCTTTAATTACAATAGCAAATTATTTTAGGATACTGGAAACGTAATATTGCAACTAGTTGAGAAAAACGTAAATTCTTTATGCATGTCCATAAAATTTGCAAGGAGCACCTACATTCCTACAGACCCAGCATGCTAACTCGTATAGTCGCGCCAATCGCGACGTGTTTGTTTGATTCACGTCATCCCGGAAGTGAATACGATACGAAACTCGTCGTGACACTAGACAGTCGTTGTCGTCGTGGTCCCTGTATACATCCATAAATCACTGCCAACAAAGCGATTGTTCACCCATATTCGAATATTATATATCCTTCCCCCGCAACTTTTGTATAAGAAGCATTTGAGGGTTACGAAGACGAAGACCGTCGCATCTCATTCCTTTATTAGTGACACGTCCACTCCCTTTCCTTATTCTGTTTCCCTATTCAATCGCGCTGCATACATTACGAGAACGCAATTCACTGCGTTCGATCCTGGCCCTTCAAGAAACTTGATAGAGCACGACGTGTCCGATTCGGCGACCGTTGTCGCGACCACGTGCGGCACAAATTTTACCTTACCTCGGTGCAACATAACATTGTCGCGAGAGACGCGTTATGTCATGCTACTTTTAAATCACAATGATAGAAATGCATTCGTCCCGCGCTATTTCTGTCTGTAAAATATATAACCGTTGTTCTTACAACGAGCGCACAATGGAACACAGAGCGAAGATGTTGGAATCGAATCTCGTAACTCGTAAGTCATTCGACATACAAATACTCATTCCGTTTCGCATGTTACGAGAATAAGGTGTTATTTCATTCATTCAAGAATCACGCGATAGAAACGCATTCGGCTTCTGACAGTTGACTGTTTAATACACTTTTCGTCGTTTCTAAATAACAAATTTGTAATAACGACACATGTTTATATACAAGAAATCGCTTTATCATTCGCGTACATAGAAAATGGTTTTGTTGAAATATTTCAAATTTGTCAATTAAATATATACAAATCGGAAAATAATTTTGTATTGGACTACCAAACTAATATAGAATGCTCAAATTAGTTGCTAGAATGTCAAAATTTTTTGCAGCATTACTCATCATGTTTGAAATTCCTACAAATTTATTTTAAGATTCAGCAAAATTATTCTTTTCTCGTATAAGTGTATATCATATGGTAATTCGAATAAATGTGGAAATCTAATAACGAATAACGAGGATAAGAAATAAAGAGTACATTGAGAAAAACGTTTAATAATAGTTCTCGAATAGCTAAATATACTTATTATCAAATATACTTTATTTAGCGTATTAATACAATATTAATACAATATTTAGTATCAAGCATGATAATAATAACCGTTTGACAATAATTACTACATGTTTAGAAAAGAATTAGCACTTTAATTAGTGCTAATTCTATTTTCCTAAACAAGTAGTAATTATTAGCTAAGCTAATTTTTTTGTTGTATTAATCAAATATTTTTAATTTAAATTAATTTTATTAAAGATATTTATTAACTGTCATTCTAAGCTTGACTATTATTATCAAATTTTTTAAAATTATTTTTTATATTTATTTAGTCTAATAAACAGACGAAGCTCAGGTTCACTTTACATTATTCACGTCGAGTTTTTCTCTTACAGAAACTTTATTAAAAACAACTTAAAAATGACCATTCAAAAAACGCGTGAACAGAGCAAGTCCTTTCGTACTCTGCATCTTTTGCATGCGTGCAAAGAATGTTACAGATATTATCATTCAGATGCAGCTACTGCAATGGAACGACAGCAGAGCGATCTCTTCGCGATTTGCACACGTTCTTTCTCTTATGCTTCGTCCGGCTCGTCGACTGAATTAATTGTCCTAGCGCGATGCACCGATTGGAGTTCCTTATTTATGCGCACGTTCCTTATTTATGCGTGCGTAGGAATACCTATGTGCTGATTTCGAGCGATCCTGCAGCAGCGTATAATCAGCCAATCGACACACATCGTGGCGTACGAATGAAATTGGATGCAGAAGGGTGTGATGTATCTCACGAGCTTTACGAATGGTTCGTCGTTCCTTCCAAGGACTAGGTCGCCCAAGGTTAAATCTTACATAGATGCGGCGATTTTGTGGAGATTTTAAATATATGTATATCTTAAACATCCTTATACGAAGATATTATTGGATTCCTATTATTGAATCCACAGCTCAGAGTCTACAATTTAGAATTTAATATCTTGAAAAGAAATACATTTGCAATGCTATAATACTCTCTTCAAAAATTTGCTACGATTATAAAAATATTTATTTAGATTGTTCAATATCTAATTTGCTGATGTTTATTTTAAAATCTTAAATAAAATTTAAAATAAATAAATAGATAAATTTTTTTATCTAAAATGACATTCTTTTCGTTTTCTTTTGTGTCGCGTTTTACCTCAATGACTTTACCGATTCGCTTACACGAAATTACCACGACCATCGAGAACGTGTAAGCATAAGAGACTGTATGTGTCTACGGGGTGTCCTCGTGTGGAATGTATCCTGCTCTTGTGGCACCTGGTACCGTCGTAAACGAAACAGGTTTTATAGATCCTTTTAAGCTTTTTACCGGTTACATCTATATTTTCCACATTATGCCCGATGCAATCTGATAAATGACTTTAGGCACATTCAGAAATCCGAGATGCCGTTACGTCACCATTGCTTCTGCATCTACTTAGATCGATTCTCTGTAGGATTTATCTTATTCTGTGTGTAGAATATTTTACTTTGAGTATACGAGATATATACATTATCACAATTTACAAACTACCAATAATATATTAATGATACAAACGGTATAATATGTACATTGAACTAATATTTTTGAGATTCTCTCAGGAAAAGTATACAGAGAGAGTGAATGCACATTTGTTTAATGCACATTTTCCAATTATTATATCACAATGGTGATTATAATCGAAACTCTCGTGAGACACCCTGTACATTGTTCTCCCGCCCTGCCGCCCCCGCTATTTCAGCTCGAAGCAATGTCGGGGGTGGTTGCACCGGCAACGTCGGTTTGCTGGCGTTGTGCATTACGTTTATTAAACCAACCTTATGTTGTACACAAACACACAACACACACATACAAAATGTATGTATGCATATGCATGGAAGAAATTGCATAGAACCTTTGATTACCTATACCAATACCACACATCGTAAACGACAGCTTTTACATACGTGGACAAAGTGAAGACCTGTTGCAACACACACTTGCATCCATCTTTTTAATACGCCTTCACATATTATATCACGTGTCTCTGTGCTTATAAATTATAATCATCGATATAAATGACTGATGTTATCAGCTGGTCGTTTGCTTCTGCGAGCATATTAAAAAAGTAAAAAAAATAAAGAAAAGTCCACATTTGCTCATAATCTGCCGCGCTGCACTTTGCATGTGCGTAACATTTTCAACCTGTTATCCTACGCGCTCGAGCATTATTGATTATAATGTTGCATGCAATATATTTGCAATTTACTATTACCGTAATTATATTATTTACATTTTTTCGAAATGTATAATCGGTCATTTTAATTCAATTACAATTTTACACGTCATCTTTCAAGGTAATTTGAGACTTTGATTAAGCATAATCGATACAGTCATTTTTCTCTTTTAGCTTACATAAAATAAAATTGAAGTAATAATTTAGCTTCTGCTGAATATTTCATTCATAATGTAATAAAATTTATAATTTATACTTCTGCTACTTTTATTTTAAATAATATCTGTCTCTTTTTTTCTACTGAAATATAGAACAATCGTATTTTTTGAATGATTCAACAAGTAAGTTAAAGATCCTGTAAAAAAATATAAATAAAATAGAGATCCTGATTAATAATGTCTAATTAGCAGAGTTGTATATGGTATCGCATCATCTATCATACAGTAATCCTCGGAAGAGAACGGTAAAGGAAAATGAAAACATCATCTAAATAGTGAAAGAGTCGATCATGAATGCAGGCACGTGCGACTGAGCGACAACGTCGTCATCCGAGGATTATTGCAGCATCAATGGCGAAGACCACGCTGATGGATATTTATTTCGAAATCACATTCCTTTGGAATGACGCGCGAAGAGGCTTCTTCTCGTTGTGCTATCTAATGGCTCTTCGAAAGTTATTTACCTGCACTTAAGCGCACGGTTGCCTCTCATGTGTCATTTGATGTGCTTTGTATTGCATTGCAGATGGTTGATCCAAATTAAAAACCACTCAGGTGTTTTATCTATCAAACGTATTGAAAATTGTTCGAATAATTCCTAGCATTTACGTGTTCATCATTTTTATGAAGATGCTGAAATGAAAGCAATACTACTGAGCAAGAAATAGTTAGAAAGAAGTATTAAGAAACATTATTTCATGCTACTCACTGCATCATAAGATTTTGTTATTCAAATTATGATGTTTTTTTTACATAAAAATGACTATTATTAATCTATTGTTATTATTTTCGATTTGCTGTAAAAAAACGAAACTTCGTAAAAAAAATAATCACTTACATTTCTGTCAAATAAAGCGAAAGCGTGCCAAAATTCCACGCATGTAGCGGAACTAATAACATGAGCCACATAATGATTCTCGCCGCGGTTAATATAGCAGAATAATTTGTCACGCGCTATTGATTGTTAATTATGCACGGGGACTGACGCGATATACGAATGGCAGTCGCACGATAAAGTCGCCGCGATAGCGGAAAGATCAACGAGAGGATCACGACGTATAAATAAAAAATAAATGGATCGCCTTATTGAATAATCCCATTTCATGCTTGGCTGAACATCGGAAATATATAACTGACTATGTCAGTTGTCAGTATTTTATCAGTGACTCCTGTTTTCTCCAAAGTATCATATCTCGCAGATGACTAACATTAGTGGAAAATGATTGTGCGTGTAGTTTAACTTATCTGCGGACGTAATGAAGACCAAATTTACTCTAAAAGACTCGTCGATGCATACTAAAGTATATATACGCGCTATCTAGAACTGTCCAACTCTCTTCAACAAGAAATTTATCAAACGGTAGTAAAATAAGGATTATGCGGAAAGAGACGCCAACATATAGCGGAATATGAAAGCCTTCGATTTTTTCGTGACTCGCCACACCTCATGTACCGCCGGTCTTATCGGTAAACATAAAGAAAATAAACAGGTTTCCGAACGAGAGCTCGCGAGAGCGATCTGCCGCGGCGTTTAACGCGGTAAACGCACCTCTAATTTACTACGCGTCCCTGTATTCTCGTTTATCCTTCGTACATTTTATACATGTTATATATCACCGCGATTTATTTTCCGGGACGTAGAGAGAAGCGATCTTCGGCTATCGCCTTTTCTTCGAGAAGGCGCGGTAATACACGATGGATTTAGACGATCAGGAGAAAATTGTCACACCCACGATATAATATTGTGAGAGGATACAAATTATCCGTATTCTACATCCACTCGAATTAGACCTCCTGACCTACATACTCCTTTACTGGGCGCGTTTTCTCGCATTGAAGGAAGACATGAGACGAGAACGATAAGAGAGAAGGCTTCTCTCGCGAAGCGAGATGTGACTTGAGAGATCGTGAGTGCTCGGTCACGATATATCGGTAGCGTAAACGTGGTAGCTCCTTTATCTCTTTCGCCCGTCCGTCCTGTTAGTCTTTTTCTACTCATCGACACTTTCACGCCAATGATTCGTTCGATGGAAGTCTCAGCTTTGAAAGCATATGCAATCGCTCGATTAATACGTGCCGCGTAGATTAAATTTCCCATTAATCGGAAAATGGCATTTGTAGGGCCAACTGGCTTGGTCGATCGTACCTCCCGCGTGTACGTATCTAAATTATAATTGGGTTACAAGTTTCCACACCTGCGTTCCTGCGCGAGATGATGCACTCGTAACAGCTACAGCACAACGTCCGTTATACTTGACATTACGCACGCACCGATTGCGGTTAATCTTGGATGACGTGTCTTCTTAATGCCTCTTCTTATTTAAGAAAAAGTGCCAAGGTCATCGTGAGACTTTCAAATACGCTCGAATCGATCTCTTGATACGTGCGAGAGAGAGAGAGAGAGAGAGAGAGGGGGGGGAAGGAGGGGAGGAGGAGAGAGAGAGAGAGAGAGAGAGAGAGAGAGAGAATGAATTGTAACTGTTCTGGGATCATCAAGCGTCAGTAGGAGGAAGCTTTTGCATCGTCACTGTACCTCGCTATTGACCGATACATATTTTCATGGCTGTTTCTCATGGCGAATAACGCGAACGTAAAAATTTTAGCAGAGTTGGTGATGATCATCGATTTAAGTACCACGTCGTGTGTACACCAGGAGTGATTCTCGATGACAGCCGTTCCCATCCGATGGATATCTGGATGGATACTGCGGATGCACATGCTGCTTTAATCGAACGGTTAATGAACCGCCGCTCGCTCGCCCATTGTCAGGTATGCACCACGAAGTGATCGATACTCTCCACGACTCCGCATAATTACGCTCGGTGATTCAATGGAGCAGAGCTAGAGCTGGCTGCGTTCATATACAGACGATTCACTCTCGGACAAAAGCACCGCGCGACCCTTTTTAACCCAGGTCTTCTCTTAAGAAAGCACACGCGATGCATTTGGTTTTACTTCCTCGCGTCTACGTCGTTTTGTAACAAAAAGTAAACGGAGTCCGCTATTATAATGCTCGCGGAAATAATGACGTGCGGAGTGACGACATAATCATTGCAACGTTGAAGCGAGCAGATAACAAAATATTATAATCACACTGTTGAGAATTCCAATTTTGATGACATTGAAGATATTACCAAACCGATTCTGTATTCTCTTTCATATTTACTGGGAAAAAGATATCTATTTAAAAATTTATTTGTAAAATATAATATTTGTTTCATTGAAATAAATCCTTATTTAAATATTAATAAAAGTTTATTCTTAGCAAATAAATTATTTATTTTTTTTTACAATTCATGAGATATACATATTTCACAAAAATGTATATTTCATCATCAGAATCAAATTTTTTAATAACCAAAAATATCGAAGAAAACGTCACATGTAACATTTCAAATATTTCGACTTTTTTTTTCAGTGTAAGTTTGATTAAATTTATACTGATCCAAATTAAATTTATTTCACTTTACACACAATGTAAATGAATCTTTATAATAATTAAATTTTGCACTTATTTCCCTAACTAATGTTTAATTAATTAATTAGCAAAATTCAATCATTATGAACTATAACATATATATGTTTTACCTTATATAAATAATGTATGTTTACATTATATATATATATATATATATAAAAATTATAAATACTCTGTAATAAAAATTTATAATTTGATATGTTTATCGTTGATTACAGCAAGAGTACAGCATATACGACTAGGTAACACACTGTTACGTTCACAATGCATTATTACTTTCGCCATTATATTATTAGTATATAGTTATTCCGAGAGAGATAACCATAGTTGGAATTTTGAGATACCGGGTTCGATAATAACAGCGCGCTCTTACTTAATAGCACAGTACGATGCCATTTAACAAATGATCGTTTCTTTCTACGGCGATGCTACTTTGCGCGAAAAGGGGACCACTAAGCCCGTGGATGTGGCCATTCAGCCCTGCTAAGACTTCGATTGCTATTTAGTTGATATTATCATCAAATAGGTAATTTCACCTGGCGAACCTTATATAGCCGAAGCTGGGCATCGCTCCAATCGGCTTCTATATACATATGCAATCACGATGATGATTTTTCGCGGCGATATCGAATATCGCTTCGTCTGTGCCGGGTAGCCGTACGCTCTGCCCCGATGAAAATAATACCGGATGTTTTCTTTCAATTTGTTCGCGTCCGATAGGCAACCGACTGCGATGAAGTCGGGTAATTGCATCTCTGTAGTTTGTGTAGTGTACACTTTGGAGCGAACGAAGCGAGACCCGGTAAGACAGCACCGAGAAATTCGTAGGCCCTATTATTCTCGTTCGCGAGCACTACGCATTAAGTATCATGCGCACAATCGCGAGCACGACCTTGCTCATGACCATGACCCTTTCCTTGTGCATGCGGGATCCATCCGTGTGCGGATCGAGTGGTTCGCCATACTTGCTGGCCCTGAGATCGACTTGCAATGTGCTTGCAGTCTTGAGGGCTGTCGGCCGTTACTCATCCGTTTTCACCGTCGAATGCGTCCGTTCTCCTTTTGGTCGCCGCTTCTTGCTGCTCGCGTGCTTCGAGATTGGCAAACAACGAGGACACTGCATTCTTAAAGACACACCTTTATCAATAATTCAAGAAACAAATGAAAAGAGGCAAAGGAATTTTAATTTTACATTATGTAAATACATCTGAGATGTTTTATCTAAAGATTGAAGTAATATACGAGAAAATCTACTAAAGCAAATTTTTTCTAATATACACATGTCAATATAGTTTAATTTTCGACTGATAATTAGAAATAATGCATTAAATTCAAGAAAAAAATAATTTCATATGTTTATTGTAGTCGAATATAATATGAAACTACTTAGAAGCAATATAAAGAAATATCTTTGATTTCTTCTTAATTTATATTATAGTATTTATATTATAGTATTTAAATTCTCAAGAAAATATGTTTATATATGCGAACTCATTCGCTATGTTCCATTTTATTCTATGCGGAAATGCAGTTTCGGTCTTATGAATGATTAGTCGGACTAGATGATTATCATTTCTAAGATTGCTCCCGTGTACAGACAGTTTCAATCATTTTCAATGAGCAATGGTGCACATGCTGAGATAATGACAACAAACATAGAGGAAAATAGAAACTGATTGTTATAAACCTGATGCAGATGACGTCAGCTTAAAATTAATTATTAAAACTGGATAATTCGACCTATTTCATTTTTTAAAAATTTCAGAAAAATAATTAGATATGGTTTGCTCTATATTGTCATTTGGTAATGACTGTAAACAGTATAAGCTCTTATTAATTGCGAATGACAGTAAGATATTTTTGTGTGCATTTTATGTTGTATTAAAGTGACATAACGCAGCGGAATCGTTTTAGCACTAGTATAACTATTTGCCACTGCATTGTTGCCATTACGTTATTACTAGTAATTACGCAGGTGCATCCCACTGGATCACGTCGAAAAGGAAAACGCGGGCGAGCGCGAGAGCGAAGAGATACGAGCCGACGTAGCTCATCCGCCCAACGAATTATCGTTTCCGGCCCCTCGGTTGATATTATCATGATGCAAATTGTATATAAACCAGCCGTAAGTCTTCCACGTCATAATACAAAAGCGCAAAAATCAGATAAAACGTACAATGATCGATGTTACGCACTCTCGTTCCTCCCAGAACGATCGGTTACAATTAATAACAATAATAAATAAGCTCGATCCTTGCAAAATCAATGAATAATCGAGGCAATTAATAAAGTATTATTTTCTACGGTTGCCTAAGGAGTGCAAATTACATTTTTTTATAATTATGGCCAACACATATAAACGAAGAAGCTTATATTCGATCACAATCTTGATGCCTAATAATATTTTCTGTGTGAATCTTATAATTTCTAATTTAAGTAAACTGCTTCTTTGTCGGTCTTGAAATACAGTCCTAAACTGAAGCTAGAGTATATAATATCACAAATTAAATTGATAAGCAATTTAATAATACTGATAATGATAAGCTAATAAGCATATTTAAAATAAAAATGTAAAGAATTTATTGTGAAAAAAATCACCCCAACTAACTTATAAGTCTAAAATTTGTCTTGACATTTCTTTAGAATAATCTCGAAAGAGTTGTAGCGCTTCAAATCGAGAAAGTCCAGGATGTATCAGAGCGTAGTTGAGACCTGAGCTCGTTATCTGCGTTGTTGTTGTTGTTAAGCCGAAGTGATCGGGTAAAGAGTATAGGAACTCGCGGTGGTATCTAGCGACTCTACGGCGACGGGTAGAGGACCGGAGAACAAGAAAGCCAACCCGAAGCGACTCGAACCCGAGATCGGTTAGGAGAGCCGGAGAGAAGAGAGAATACCGAACAGTTTCTCTCGGCGCGCCGCACGGACCCTACGTGCTTTTATTACGTGGCCGTGACTCGATGTCTCGAACTCACAGCCATTACGTTTCTTTCCCCTCCTCCCCTTGCTTTTTTTCATAATACTTCTCGGCTTAACGACGTCTCTCCAAATACGTAAGATGCAATTACTAACGAAATGTACATTTTGGTGCCCGAGTGCGCCCGAGACACAGCGATGCTGATTGTCAGTGCATTTGTTATGTCGTTGTTATTAACACGCTTATACGCGACGTGAGTGTACTCGTGGCAAATTGACACGGCGTGAATTAAGACTTGCAAGAAGACAAGTCGTGCTATTAATTTTTTATCCTCTAATCATTCGACTCGATCCTTTACGGATATTCTTAATCGCATGGTGTGTACCTCTATCGCCGCCATTATATCGACAGGGTACTCGTAACCTCATTGTTATCACGAGAAGTGGGATCGAAACGGAGGAGGAAGAAGAAAAGAAAGAAAGAAAGAAAGAAGAAGAAGAAGAAGAAGAAGAAGAAAAGGAGGAGGAAGAAAGCGAGCTTGGCTCGGAGGACGCCCGTGAACGAAGGCTCGGGAGGAAGAAGAAGAGGGTAGCGTCTCTTCACAGGTGTCGCTTCAGAGCGCTACCACTGGAGGCCCATTTGCTCCTGGTACCGCGTACGTGAACGGTAAACCGGCGCTTCGACGCCGGTACTCGACTTCGGCCCGCCAGTTGCGTCACACTTTAAACATCCTTGAGCGGGATCTCAGTTTGATTATACGGTGGTAATCGACAGGTATATTGCAGTGTTGCGTATGAATTTCACATGAGAGACGACTACAAAGGCTATGAAGAATCAACGCGGAGTTCCCGCTCTTGAGCGGCAAGTGATGGACCGGTTGCCCGACTGACTGGAGACACCGGTTTCAGGAAAGTGCGTGAGCGTCCTCTTCGACACCCCTGTTTATTGAAAACACCGTGAAGCATGCTGTGACACAAATTTGTGAACGCTGAGAGGACTTTATGTATCACCGTGACAAGCTGTTTGCAAATGGTCGCATTATTTATTTTAGAATCGTAACAAAATAGTGACAAACAACTATGACGCATCTAACATAAACATCGAGTGCATTAAAAAATTAAATGGGAATAATTACGTAAAGATATAATTTGCAAAAATGTTATAGTATTGCAAACAAAATTTAGCCTGATTATTTTTTTGAAAAATCGATAAAGACTTCTGTAACATAAAAATAGTTGAAACGTAAGATGCATAGTGATTCCAAATTATCAGAAACTTTTCATTTATGTTTATCGAAATTAAGTGAGGACGCGTTGGAGACAAGATAGCCTCGGTCCATCGCTGTTTGGTTGAAATCAATCGGTGGGACCAGCAAGGACCAGTTCAACACACGTTCGCGAGGAGCTACGAACGTGCATGCGCACGTACAACGATGGCCGTTATGTAATCGACCGTAGGGTTGATCGCGCTCGTAAACAATGTAAAGACCGGTTGTTTAACGGATACTCATTTTCCATATTTACGATAATGCCTTGAGCGTATGGGTAGAATTTTCCCGTCGAACATGATATTCCCGACGGTGTATCATCTCTGAGAAAGCTGGAGGGCCCGTGGTCTCGGTCGAGGCATAGCACTGTGTGCCCTTCGACGTAGAGGACCATTAAATGAGTATAATTGTCATAAAGGAAACGTTCCGATACGGCGATTTTTTGAGAGGGTATGATAAATTGATTAGCGATCATAGCTAAACGGTAAGAGAAAACATTATCGAGTGGTAGCGATCGGTGTTTTACTTTTCTTGGCGCGGCGTGGCGTTTAATCAGAAGAGACGATCGGCGACGTCGCTTGACCGATCCGTTAGAGGTTAAAGGCTGTTACACACTGTGTGGCTACGGCGATCGACAAAGTACGTTGTGGTGTTAACGCGAATGCTTCTTCGCGCTCGGTGGTACACGCAATACCGCATGTGGCGCAACGAATTCCGAGAGACCGTGAGGATCGCAAACCGTGGCAGAACAATCTCGGCGTAGGCTTCCGACGCGGTCGGATCCAGGGTGCGACAGATATGGATGACGGTGTGCAGAACGGCCTGCAGTCGGACCAGTGGTTGTCAACCGTCGAAAAGGGAGAAAAACGCGCGAGCTCCCTCGGCAGCGGTGCGTTGCGCTTCATTCGTACGCGCAGCAGCATTCGGCGAGAACTCAAGCGACAGTGTCATCGGTAAGAAATTAGAATTATTCAAATAAGACTAATTCATAGTACAAATCTATGAAAACTGGTTTTTGAAAGATAGCGAAAGTAGATTATTAATAGCATTGAACAGGTTGTGGAAACATAATTATCGATAATGTAGGATATAAAAGTTAATTTA
>Ga0157363_1002375_pt1 | contig 16551 bp, 5 predicted proteins | sample AttsexASBM1_FD_111477 | JGI IMG/M metagenome (GOLD analysis project Ga0157363, IMG submission 111477) | Fungus gardens microbial communities from leaf cutter ant in Ribeirão Preto, State of São Paulo, Brazil - Atta sexdens ASBM1 | ecosystem: Host-associated > Fungi > Mycelium > Unclassified ... | reverse complement strand
CGATATTATTCTGCATTAAAATGCAGAAAAGAGCATTTTTATAGATTAAAAAATTTATGGACTTAAATATGCCTATTTATTACAATAGATTTTTCAATTTTTATATTTTTATTGTTTTTTTTTTGCTTCGCGCGCGCGCGAATAAATAACAAATTACTTAAATCAAAATTTTAAAATCAGTTTTTAAATTGATTTAATAAAACTTTTGAAAAAATTTTCCAAGGTGACACGTTTATAAAAGAGCGCTCGAAATATTTCAACCCATGATGGATACAAAACGGATTAATGCAGCCTCTGATCAATGACATGAATAAAAAAATAATATGCGATTTTTTTAAGTATTTTATAAAAAGAGATGTATCACTTCATATACGATATTAATAAATATTAGCTACTATATTGAAATAATATGATTAAAACATTGACAAACAAAACATACAGTGCAATATGAACATGCGCTTGCAATTGCACGAGTTGAAAAATACGCATGCCACTCGGGACAGCTTATATACATTTTATCGCGATGAATTCATGAAACGTGCGATAACGATATCTCGCTTGACGTTTTTCTTCGTATACCTCACGACGTGTTTCTTTCATATGAGTATCCGCAGAGTCACTTGAGGATAGCAAATATGGCATCATGTTTATCTGTGTACGTTTATATGTAATTTTTATATGTAATTTCTGTTTTTGATATTTTTTTTTACATGAGTATATTTATTTAATTCAGAAAATGCATATGAACGTAAAATATAAACTGTTTTTTTTCTATTTTTCTTTTCAATTTCTCTTTAATTTTAGAATTCATTAGATAATAAAGACATTCTTCAATTCCTAATTATTAAATAAATAGATTATATTTTTTATTTTAACTCTTTAATTTACAATTAATCAGGGTTTTTTTTAATTGATACTTATTATAAAGTTAATAATTAATTTTAACTACTTCTGGAACTTTAACTACTTCTGGAACATGATTGAAATTGTACAGAGCGGAAAGAAATAAGGCATTTCTCGTGCCTTTCAGTACATCGCTTTGTGGACGGTGAAGACCATCAGTTATTTGGCCAATGGTTCCAACTGACTTTAATTCAGCTTTATTTGCATTTCGCTTCTTTGTTCTTCAATTATAGAGGGAAGAGTAGATGTGACCTTTGATTACGATGACTCGCGATAGAACACAGAACCTGGTGATCTTTGTACATTAAAAGTTATTCGGCGATGGAGTCTTTCGATGGGGGAACAGAAGTTTCGGGCACCTTCTATTTAAGGCTGGCACAGTGACAGCTCATGAAAGGCCGTACTTTCCACACGGGCATAATTTAATGAGAAAGCTGAATAGCTCAGCGACTTTCTTCTGTCGAGCAAGATTAGCGATAACAAAAGATTATGTAGGATTGGCGCTTCTTCCCTAATAAAAGCGTCTTAAGCTATTCGATCGATTATGTTGAAATATTAATATTAATCATTGGCTGGGTAACTCTATCGTCGTTACTACATGGTTATTACAAGTTTCCAAGCCATAGATAAACATTGATTGTCGCGAAATGCAAGAAAGTTTTAATTAATCGAAACTTAAGATAGTTTTTGTCATGCTATAAATTTTTCTAATTTACCTGAAATTATAGCATCAAGAATGTTAAATTTACAATTAGACTTACACAAGCCAACAAACTTGGAAGTAAATGTGATCGCTTACATAAGTTCAATATATCCTAAATCAATTTTACATAGAGAAGAAATTACGCGATGCTTTAAAAAAATATATTTTAAACTTAAATATATATATTCGAATGATTATAAATTAATTTTATATATATATATATATATATATATATCAATGATATTTTTCTCTTTAATTTATAATAATATCGATATATATACATATAAATATATAATTGTAGAGAATTGGGCTTGATTGTATTACAGTCAATCTTTCATCACTGATAAAAATGAGGTGCTGCGTAAACCATCCATCGCGTTTCTCAGCTTGAGTTTATATGCAAAAGTTATCAACAAAAACTTTAATCTAGTAGCTCGCCTTCCTTAATTAGTTTTTCAAGGAGATGCTTTTAAGAGCTAATGAATCAAAACGTCGCTAACTTATATAAGTCACGCCGTAATGCTCCAGCTTATACATTACATAAGGTGCGTTTTAATTTAGCGGATCGATCGTCGATAGATAATTATTTAAGCTGCCTGCATGTCGATTCGTTCTCGTTAAGGGTGCAAAGCGATTGCGTTACGTTGGTCGTGACGTAACTCGCGCGCGCGGTTTAATTAGATAATCCTTTGTCACGCTTGCGTATCGTATTTGTACCTCGTTTGTGCTTGCTTGTGGATTGCAGTTTGTATCTTGAAATGTTAGTACTATGACGTAACGCGAAGTTCTGGAGTCAACATATTTAAAGTTTTAAGTACACGGTCCGCCTGACGCGACGCGACGTTGACTGTCATTTGCGGCTGCACGAAATAAATGAAATGGTAACAGAAATAGAAAAGAATTCTTGGTCTTGGCAAGGAAGAAATTTTTGTTGTATTTTTTTATTATATTATGTTTAACAATCAATAATTATGAATTTAAATTAGAGGTATAAATTATTAAAAATGTTACGATAAAAAAAATATATAAATAAATTATCTGTGTATAAATTTCTATTTATACATTATATATATATATAATGTAAAAGTACAGAGATTTTATTATTAATGACCTAAATTAAATGTATAATAATATTTTTAAGAAAAAGAAATAAAGTAAAATATTTCAGAAAATATTAATTAATTATATTGAGAGAGAGAGACGGGGAGGGGGGAAGAAAAATTACGCTTTAAACAATTAATGTTATGATGAGAATAGAAAATATATTATAATTAATAACATTAAAGTAACTTTATATAAAATCTATATTATAATATATATTATATTATTCTCTTTCTGGATCTTGACGTCTGACATTATTAATATTTTACATATATGACCAGCTTAGTAAAGTTACAGCGTAATAGTGATTTAATATCACTTATACATTCGCTATTCGCTCTTACACGCCACGCATATTTTATAACGAGATTAGCGGACTTAATCTTAGATAAGGGCGGAATATAGGGAGATAGTATTAGGATATAAATCTATATTACCTAAATAGTCCATAAGTAAGCTAATATAGTTCTTACTTAGCATATTATTAGGATTTCCTTTAATTTTATATGTTCCATTGATTACGACATCATATAAATTAAATAAAATAAATTTTAATCAAGAGTTTATTTTTACTATGTCGATTTAGTAAATGTAATTAAAAATAAGTAAATGTTAATATGCCTCGTAATATACAAAGTAATATACATATAAAAATATAGTCAATAATGAGCAAATTTAGAATTTTATAAAGTGTTAAATAATTTATTAATATGATAATTTTGATTTACTAATAAAAATGACAATAGTATTAGACATTTTGTACAGAGTCTTTTTTGGTATTGAAATGTACATGAAGATTTACATAAATATAATATTAAATATTAAGATACTAATATTTTATTAAGCTTATTTAATATTTAATAAACATAATTAATATTAATTATTATGAATTGAAGAGAAACTAATAATTCCATCGATATTAAAAGATGTGGAATATCCAAAGAATATAACTAAAATAATTAAACTACGATAATTAAAGATCCATGGTTGTGACTTTGACTTAATTCTGCTTGCTATTTCGAAGAGCATGGTTGACCGCATCGACGCACCGACAGAATTTGAATCACACGGACCCGTGGAAATTTATCAAAGGCCAAATGTAGCGAAAACTGTCAGTCCGCGATACCGGCCCGTCTGCCGCAGGGTGCATATGCGCACCCGTGGAGCCGCAGATGTGCGTACAGTATAAAATACGCGCGTGTTATATGTATGCACGCATCCGAATACAATCTCACGGGGATAGCGTGTTACACAGGCACACGGTAATTTATCCCGCGGAAATGAAAAAAGGGGTTTTCGCAAAATTTGACGTGGGAATACGCGCTGCTTGCCGTTGCAGTCCGCCGCAGACACTTCGACGCTTGCGAGACAGTCTCGCGAACCAAACAATATCGGAGAAAGATTGTTTAATTAAAAAAAAAATTATATTGTGAAACAAATATTTTTGTTATATTATATCACATTAATTATTATATTAATATATCACATAAAATCATCAAGGCATATATCATCGAGAATATATTAAAATATCGTATATATTCGAAAGTACTGTGTTTAAAATGTTTAAAAAATTAGTTTTTATTTAAATATTTGAAAATATATTATAAAAACATCAATATATTTTTCAAATATCAATATACTTTCTAAAACTATAATCATATCACGATTAAAAATATTATAATATTTTTTAAATTGCAATTTAGTTTTCCTTTATTGAGTGTCGCAATGGTACTTTACAGAACATTGAACCAATGTGAATATATGATGCCATGAGGGAAAATTAAATAACAATTTACTTGTTTATCTTTCTTCAATTTACTTGTTTATCTTATTACTTTTGCATTAGTTAATTGTTATTTGTTAGTTTTGTATGGAAACTAAACTTGTGTTAATTATAAATTTAACATATGTCTCTCTGACATTATAATTTTAGGGATTAGTGTTTATAGGGAAATTTTTAATATTCGAAAATACCTATAAGTACCTGTAAAGAGGTTCGCTTAAGTATTGATCCGAAAAGCTTTCTTACGTTTTGCAGCCATCGATCTCACATGTTTGACATAAAAAGTCAATGTAGGCATACAATTTTATGTGCTGTTATATGCCAATAGGTTAATACCTATCGTTCTCCTTTTTATCGCGTACTTGGTTATGCCGTGACTGGTTCTTCGTTATATCGTGACTGAGTCTCGCGTTCCTTTTTCAGTTACTTTTATGGTGTATGTGTACTACAAAGAGGTACTAGTGCTAGTTCCAGTCGGCTAGCATGACGGATGCCTCTCATCCGTCAGGATCAACGATCCAATCACGTTGCAGAGGAATAAATCACACCTAGCTGTTGTCACGTGGAAAGAACCGCTTTCATTTGAACGATCCTACGAACATTCGCTTGACGGTTTGTCAATTAATAGTGGTATCTAATAATTCGATAATATGAGAAAATAATTTCGTTAACTTATTATATATATTTATTAATTTATTTTTATTTTTCATTTATTTATCTTATTCCTAATTTTATACATTTCATTTATATATATAAAAATTATAAAATATGTAACAATATTTTTGATATTAAATATATTTCTATATTGGTACAATTAATAAAAGTTTGTCGTTGTTAATTTAAATTATTTTATTATTGAAAAATATTGTAATGTTACATTTATTCTACTATCATTGCTCTTGATTATTTCGGTTGGTTATTGCCGAGTGATGGAAAGCTTCCAGACCTTCCACAATATTATAGTTACCTATTTATCGCTAGTGCGCCCCTTTAAAACCTCGTTAATTGCCAACGTACTGACGCCTGCATGCTACCCGTTGAAGACTTAATCTATGCGATCTACTTCTCGCGATGAAATGAACCACGTAAGACGTGCACGACAGCGTGTTAATTAAGACGATGGATAGTGGAAGGGCGTACAAAGAATGATACAGTTTCGAGATAGATAAAATCTCCATTTCTCTTTATTAATTGCATCAAAGAAATTTTTTATCAAACATTGCACTGCTTTCATAATATTACATTACATATTTTTTATATTCTTTTATATTTATTTTTAATATTTCTCATTAAAAAATTGCATATTATTCCCCATTTTAATTCACGTATTATGGCGTGATTGTCCATTTGCTATAAAAATTATTGGAAATTATTGGAAAGAAATCAGTCTTCGACGAAGATATTGGAGAATTATTGTTGCGGATAATTATCGTTCTTTGATCGTTCAACGGTATGTTCGCATGAATGCGATCTATAATATTTTCCGTTTGGGAAACTGTCCGCGATTCCGCGGAAATCATGATAGCTTCGTTTCGAATGCTGATCGTGCGGGGATTCATGAAATCCGCGGTCCTCCGCATTGATGCAAAGTTTCGATTGTGGTTACGCAACTCGATGTCCAGCATTCGGCATATCGCATAGCTGATCACCGATTTGAGATAGGTATGCTATTTCTCGCCACATGTACATCAGCTTGCATTTCCATTCCTATTTTCATGTATTTCCTGTACGCCGTAAAAAGGAATATCATCGTTTGTTGCGTTTGTTGAGCGCAATGCATTATTTGAGTAATATTGTGGAATAAGTGATTTTTTTCGACATCTCTCTCTTTCAAACAGAGCATTTTGGATGCTCAATAGAACCTGTTCTTCAAAACGAATTCAATTTTAACGAAGAAATAAACGTTATTTAATCTATATATTTAATACATTTATTGATCGACTTGAGAGGACAGTTTGTAAGACATTATCGTTCATTTTGTCTCTATTTTATACTTCTCATTGTTGCTGTTCGATATCGTGTATATAATATTCATAATCACTTCATGGATTTTTTGAAAGAGAGTTGCGAATTAAACATCAAAAAATCATTTGATATTCAGCTGTATCTTTTGCGGTATGCTGAAGAGTGTTTGCTGGCTGAAAGCATCCGATAGGTTAGCCAATGTCACTGGACAAACACATAAAGCGATTAATGAGGCCCTGCGTGCGTAGCGCACTTGTAAGCTGCGCGACTTGAATAATGGATGGGCTGACAAGTCAAGCTCTGCGATATATTCGGACGATCTTTCTCCGTCTTCTCGATTATCTCTTGGTTTCCTCTTTCTATCCGTTCGTCACGTTTCTTCGTGAATCTCAACCGCGCAATCGGTCCAGTTTCTAAAAAGACAACGAACGTGCGTTTTACTTAAGACCAGCATTGCAAATACATAGTTCATTTATACGATTTTGCAATATATGATTTGCTAAAAAGGATGAATAAAATATGTCATATCTTTACACTCTCATTAATCTATAAATAAATGATGATTAATCTAAATTTCTAAAAAATGATAAACGAACAAATTTTTGAATTTCTGCAACTTTAATATCTCTATTCGAAGTAAAATTAATTTTCTTATATATAATATATTATTTTTTCTATATGTTAATATTAATATATATTCGTCACATGTGAAAATATTCGGATTCTAGAAAGAAATAAAATTGAAAAAAGATAAACCAATCCAATATCCTCGAAAGGAATATAATTTTAATTCTCGCCATCGCTCATAAAAATTTCCCTGAAAGAGATATTCAATTAAACTTTGCCTTCTTGATTTTAATGTAGTCGATGTTGTATCTTATTCATTGGATAAACTTTCGGAAGGTAAATTGAATTGTGAACAAATTCGTGCTACAAGCTATAAGTAAGTAACGTACAGCGATTCGAGGTTTCTCGAATCGTCATTGCCAAGCAGATATCAGAGATATCGAATTTCGCGCATTCGCTTTAATGGGCATCTCGTGTTCAAACCTGAAAAGAAGAACTGCAGACGGACGAACGGTCGAGTAGATGAAGTAACGGATAGTGTCTTGAAGTTATTTAATTAGAGAAAGGCGACTGGCGTCGCGGAGAAAAGGGCGGGGGTACATAGCAAAGGGTGGCCGGAAAAGTGGAACTACGAGGTGGGCTTGTATATACGCTGTATATTGGGTGTACCGAAACGTTCTCTCAATTCTCATCAAATGTCTTTGTTGATGTTTGTTTAACGAAAATTAAATGCTAATAATAACTATTCAGTTGCAGCAAACAATTGTTTGTTATTTAATATTAAATACATATATGCAATTCAAGGAAAGTTTTATATTAAAAGAGAGAGAGAGAGAGAGAGACAAAGAAAATGAAATAAAGGTAAGAGAGAAAAAGAAAAATTTAAATTTACTTAAAATTAGCTAGAAAATAAAGAACAAATAAATGTAACATATTTTTTGCCTTCAATTTTTAGTTTGAAATTCATAAAGTCTGAACTTCATAAATACATATATCATTTATAGTAGAAATGTCATTTTTCTTAGATTAATCTCCTGTTCCAAAAAAAACACTTAGTACATTCGAAGACACCCTATATACAGACCAGAAGGACAAAAGGACGAGGAAGTAAGGTACGGTTGTATCTACAGTGAGAGGTCGTGCTCGAAGGCGAGTGGAAGGTCTGAGAACACGACACAGCTGTAATGATAAATGAGATTCGAATCATTAATTAACACAGGACCTTCGGGTGGAAGGTGGCTCCGTGCTTGCGTTGGCTTTTACCGCGTTGATGGCTGTCAGCTTAGATTTAGATAACGATAGACCATTATTATCGTTCTTCCGTCGAAAATGGCGATTGTTATAGCATTTGCGAGAAATGTAAATTAACTGATTGGTAATAGTGAAAGCAAAGAAATACTTCTCTCTCACAAAATCAATTTTTATGAATCAAAATTTTTATATTGTATGAGATAATCTAAATTATATTAGTTAGTATATGAATTTGTCATATTATAATATGATTATTTTTTAATTTTAATTTGAATTAATTTTTAAATCAAAAATAAATTTTTGAACTAAACAAACGATGAAAATTGGAAATTTTTTTTATTTTCATTAAGTCTGCGATATTATATATAGTTTGTAATAATAAACAATTTTTCTAATAACAATCCAGATTATAGTTATTTGTAAATCGGATTGTAGAGATTATATTTCCTAAGAATTAATAAATAATCCTTGTTTGCTATTATATTGTTAAATTCGATTCATGTTAATGAATAAATATTTAGATAAATGCTTTTTTGCTAGTAGTCACACAGACATTCTCTCTCTCTTTCTCTATTGCATTAAATAATTTTATATTTTGTATTATATCACAAACGTACCTCTTATACCATTTATTGCTGTCAGTCGTCCAAAAATCATTTAGATCTTCGATTGTAACAAAAATAAATCCATCAAGGAGTTTGAACGAGTGCTGGAATGAAGCGTGGTTTTCCGCAATTTTCCAAGGTTTTCTAGCTGTCGTTACTTTGATTTCATACCACGGTTCTCCGTCTCTTCAATATTGCCCTACGACACTGTCTGTCCCGAGGCATTGTGAACGAAATTCTTATCTTAGACCTCGTCACGTTGGAACCTCTCCAAGAGATTTTTAACGCGACGATTTTGTGCGGACGAGAAACTTTTCGTAAATCACGTATGTTATTGCGCTGTGAAGTTGCGTTCACATTCATTTAAAGCGCGGATTCCAAAAAATTGCTGGAGAACTTTACTTATCCGTGCAAAATTAATAGTATGCGGAAATCATTTTTAACATTTTCCTGATATTTTCTGAGCCTCTCGCCAATTTTGCAATTTCAACAGAAACGAAATCATATATTTCCGTTGAAAGTGCTTGCGTACACGTAGTTTTCAAATTAAGCGATCAGCATATAGAAATAATGAATTGTGTATTTCTCACTAATATTCTGATAATATCGATTATGCATGATATAATTTTGCTAAAAAATGTTAGTGGCATTTATATTTGAGAGAACTTTTCATTTGTTTAATACTTGAAATAAAGACTAGACTAAAAAGAACAATATTTTCTTTATTGCTTTTCTCTATTATTTAGAAGTTTGCCCTTTTTAGTGTATAAAATTTTGTTATTATTTAATAATAAGAATCCTATTTTTGTTTTAAAAGTCCATTTTAAAAAACGAATTTAATTTTTGCTATTTACTGAATAAGATCTGGAATATCATATTATTGATAAACGAATAAAATGAAACGTGTAAGTTAATTTTTAGGTAGTAAAAATATGTATATTTTAATAAATCCATATATCCAATTTCATTATGTATAATTTATATCGATCCATTGCATTATAAATTAATATAATATTGGGAAATTTATATTTTATAGTGTAAAATATTTATATAAATTTTTGATAATTAAATCTCGCTGCATGCTGTTGAAGAGTTCAGTTTGCTGTTTCGAATTTGGGAATTGATCATATCTACTTGATTAACGCACATGTCATACATTTTCGTGTCATAACGCGATAAAAGACTATAATAATTTTCGATATTACGTCAACCAAAGAGAGCTTTTTGGGAATCACACGACCGGCACTTTGTAAAGCTATTCAGTGCGATTTCATCGTTACGACTCCCGTCCTCGCCACTCTCTCCCCCAGTATAAACAGCTCGCGGCGATAGCCATGCGATTTTACGGGAAGTCCTGCATATCAGGATTCTCGTAACCGTCGCGCGCGCGTTCCGGTTTCCTCGGAGATCCGAGACTAAAGGTGTCTCGTACCATTTCTCGCCCCGCCTTATCACGCGCGGGCGCGATCGATCCGGTTCGTCTTCGGTTCTCGCTCATTTATATTCCGCTCGTCTGGCACAGCTTTTGTCTTTCCTAGGTGATGGTACCGGTGCGTGGGTAATCTCGTTGCAACGGCGAAGTTTCACGTAACGATTTGACATTCGCCTTATAAGTACGCCCGCCGTCAGAGAATCGAGCCCACCCCCTCGTAATGGCGTCAGTGATGAACACGGTTGCGTAAGCACTCCATTCGTTTCCTGGAGGTTTCGTTAATATCAGTTTCACCGGTCGCTTACGTAACGAGCCAATTCCCTGCCAGTGACTTGGGAAGGTTTCCCCTTCCGCTACTTTGCCGAGGCAAATCCAGCGCTCGCGCTCTAAGTCGCCTATGATTAACCCTTCTGGCGCTCCTAAGCGACTACTTCGCCTGGTTTCACATGGTTTGTGTCAATTCAATGACAGTAATCGCGGTACATCGATTAGACTGTTTTCGTAATCAGTGACGTAACCAAGCAATTCGCCGACATTTGGAGCTTCCCATTTGCGTTTGTTGCGACATATCTGATATTTAAATGACATAACTTTTTTTAAGGATTATTTATAGAAAAAAAGAGATTACATTTAAAAATGTAAAATGTGCATTTGAAAATTTGGACTTTATTTAAATTCAAACGTTCCATATGATGATAGAAAATTCTGTTGTTCTTTCCGATTCACGGAAGTGATATTTTGACAGTAGCGGAAATTTTCTAAGATTATTTAACTCTATAAAGTGCCATCTGTAATAACAATGGTTTCAGGAATGAAACAACTAACTCTGAAGATTGAGCGAATCGAGAACGTGGCACACCGTTACCGTAGAAACAGACTCGTAAAGCGTGGTATTGTCTTCTTGAATTGTCATCCGAGAGCTTATTTTACGGGAAACGTTAAATCTCGCTCCGTACGTCGCGCGTGCATATATACGCCGACAGATTCAGTTTCACTTTAACGATTACAACGGCGCGTTCGAAATTCTCCATGGGGGGGGATGTTTATGAAGCCTCACGTTCCGGCATATTTATTAGCGCGGTTATTCACGCCCGTGCGTCGTTTAAGCAACGCTTCAATTTTTATCATCGGTCATGCGTGTAATCGCGTAATCGCATTTTACGCACGATCGTACAAATAATTACGGCTACAGTATATACTGTATGAGTACGTTAATCAAATTGTTAATATGCGCTAATTCTTTGAGTATATTTCACTTGATTCCTTTGCACAACGAGGGACAACTAAGTGTTTTTTCGAAATTATCTTCCTTATCCCAGAAATTCTTTTAATTATAAAGTAAAATGAAAAAGAGGAAATAAAAATTCTTCTTACGCTTCTTTCTTCGGAGGAAATCTCGTCATAAAAGGGTTAACTCTCTTGGAAACTGTTTATGGGCGATTTATATCTGTGAGAGACAAGTACGCGGAGTCAGGCAATGGAAATTTCTTTTCTAAATGTACTTACATACACTTCTTATATTTATTTTTCTTCGTTTTTTTTCTGAGATCTTCTTTTCGCGCGAATGTGTTCCTTCATTACGGTCTCTCATGAGATTTATTTTATCTCATCTGGCGCGAGTTAGCAAATATACTTAACGTTTACTTTTTCCGGATGTCCCTAATAGTACGTTTATTGACTTATAATTAACATTTCTCCAAGACTTTATGGGAGATAATTTACATACATTTTACTGGTTTTCTTTGAATGTTAATTTGCAAGAATTTGAGATCAAAAATAATTTTTTTCTTTGGCGATTATTCAAATGCAACATATTTTTAACAAATCGAATCACATAATTAATTTCTGTAAATTAGACATAATTTTGTTTAGATTTAAAAATTAGTAATTACATTATTTTTTATCTTATTTTTTTATATAAAAATTTAGTTTAGCTTTTAATAGATAAACATTGTTATGTTATTATTATTTATTGAAAATATTTTATGACTTTATCCAAGATTTTATGTTTTTACATTTGTTTATTATGTGTATCTATTTAGATTTAAAACGAATCTTATATATTTTTTAGGATCCGACAATTACGAATTAAATAATTGAAATATATCTTTAAGCGTATTTTTCTGCCTTTTCTACATATGTTTGTTTCACATTTTGATTTCTTTCAACGTATGCAATTCTTCAACAAATGATATGCAAATGCATTAGAAAATAATGCCATTTGTAGTGATATAATACTTGCAATGGAAACTACTGTGCAAACTACCGATATTGGTTGGAAAACACGTACTCTCGCCATTGCATCGACAAATTTTCGCTGTGCTTGGCACGATATTTCTTAAACATTCAAATAGCGTACAATATTATACGATCTTAGTTTTGTCATGCGAAGTCTTAAAGTAGCTCTTTTTTTCTAGTAGAAATTCTCATTAATATTTTAAGATTGTAACTATAAATCTTATTGTTATGATATAAATAGCACATCAAATTTTAGTGTGAAATTTTTATATACTGTTTTTAACACAAAAAAAACAACGTATTGTTTTTTTATCATTCTTCTTGATTTTTTAACAACAAATATATTTTTTATGTCCAAACTGTATTTATCAAAAGTTCAAGAAATATTTAACATTTATACATTTTTCAATGCATTGTGTTTATAAATTCGTACTTCCGTTGATTTATACTAAAATGGCCGCGTCGCGGTTAACTGGAACGCATGCCGCTTTCTCCATTTTCATCCATATTCCTTTTCGCTTTACGTTCTCCACTCGTAGTTTTTTGCTCTTTATGCCGGTCATTCGGTTCCATTTCACGCGTTAGCTGCCACGCGCGTTCACCACTGTAACATTCTCATCCGCCGAGCCGATTTGGGAATATCACCGTCATGCGTACACACGTGTGCGTATGCACGAGATATGTCACAGCAATTTCGAATGAAGTTTTGTACTTCCAACGATGTAGTTGACGCTTCGCTATCGTCTACAAACGAGCGTGCGAGCGAGCGAGCACGGCTTATATGAACATGAAATTGGTGAGCCTTCGTTGCAAACTCGTTATTTTTCTACGTGACTTGACACCCATGATTTGTCTTTTATTGATTTTCACGCGTCATTCCAAAGCCGATATTTTGCTTATTGATCGTTCTGAGAGAGCCAATCTGCAAACAATATTTATCAAGTTTCATATTGATTATTAGATTTCCATTTGAATTTCCACATATATCGAAATAATATTTCGGACATTTCCTCTATATATATATATATATATATATATGTATATATCTTATATGTATATATATATATTGATTGATATAGTTTCTGCAAAAAATATAACAGAGAGAGAGAGAGAGAGAGAGAGAGAGAGAGAGAAAGAGAGAGAGAGAGGTTTAAAAAAATTATTTTGGAAATTATTTTAGAAATAATTATTCCTTGAAAATTAAGCAGAATTTTTTTCGTACAATTATATAATATAATTTCTGAAATATTATGTTTCTAAATGTACAATGTAATACATGTATGTTTCATAAATTGAATGTTTATCTTATGACATGAATTGTGTTACTGCAGCTGCAGAGTATACTTCCTCACAGCTATTTGTTGTGAAATGCGCATATACTGTTAAGCATAACATAAATATTCCATTATTTGAATGAGATATTAATTTCTTTCTGAACTACATTTTGGATTGCATTCTCTTTAACAGCTTCGCTCAGTTTTTATATGTTATAATGGATATTTCATTCCAGTGAAACGATAAATCTGTAGTATTTTTTTTTTGTTTTGTGTCGATCTGGTGTCAAAGACAGGACTTTCGCATGTTTTTGAACACAAAGCTATAAACGCGCTTTTATTGAAGATATTATGTATAATATGTTAGAATAATATAATATTATAAATAAAAAAAATTATTCTTATGAATCTAATAATAATGTCTATATACATTAGTATTGTATAAGATTGCGCCTCAATTAGCATGCGAAGAATATTTCTGATTTATATTTAATATAAGACGTATATTACTATACATATATGTTTTTTTATGCATCTTGTATTTTACATGATACGATTCTAAAAATATATCAGATTTTAGAGAAAATTATATAGAGTATTAACGCACATATATAAACATACTTTTAAAAAATTTCTATTTAATTTAACTATTTTGCTTGCCTTTTTTATGACTATTTTCAAAAGCAGAAATTATTTTCAAGCGCATGGCACGCATGAATTCGTTCGCTTTATGAATTTCATCAAAATGAAATTGACTTACTTACGAAGTAAAATTCACAAATGATCTCGAAATATTTTGAACTAGTTGTTGAACTATTTTAAAATAAATTAACTTAATTGTAATAAAATATAATCAAAATTGTTCTAATCAAAATTGTTCATTCTATATTACAACTATATTTATTCCAATACTAAAGAAAGTAAATATAATAAAATATATCTTTGTATGTAATATATCGTATATTCTGTTATTTCTTAATTATTTCATGAAACGGAATTTCTTTAAAGATGTTACCAATATTATTCAATAATTAAATTGGCTGAAAATATCTTCAGTAATTGCTGTATTATCATAACAGACGGTGTGTGAGTGAATACATTTCAATCAATTTACAAAAAAATCTATCGAATACATTTAAAAACATTTTTGTTTTTAAACATGTAGTTATTTTTAAAATATATCAATAAAAGTTTTTAGAATTTTTCGTAAATATCTTGATATTGAAATTCTTTAAAAATGCCAGTTGACTCGCTTTACTTTAGTTCAGTATAATAACGAAGTCCTGTATATGCGCCAAGCGAATGCTTCAATATCTAAATTTCTCTCGGGAAAAAACCAGTTTTTCTACTTTTCGAAAATGGTCACTCTATATATTTTATATATATATATATATATATATATATATATATATATATATGCACACACACACACATATATATACATATACATACACATCACTTTTCGCAAATCGTCCCTCGAATAATAACGATAAATCAAACGGGTTCGGTTAAGAGCGAAACGTGGTCGAACATCGTCGGGGACGATCTCGTAAAACAAATCGCTAGTTCCTTTTTCCGGTATCGGCTCGCAAAGTACGGTCATCATACTTGGAAACGGCGTATATCTATCGTCGTGCATATAGGTGAAATATTTTGCGGCTTCGGAGGTGTTAAGGAACCGTCTCGAGAATATCATTTGCCCTAGTGGTAGTTTCGGTCTCCTCCCCCTCTCCTCCTCTTTCTTTCTCTCTTTCCTTCCACCTTTGCCTTTCGATCGTTCGTAAGGGTTACCGCCGTCATTTGTTCGTTCGTGTGGTGCAAGGCGCTTAAGTTGGGTGCGATCTCTTATCGACGTTACGAGCAGCGCGAGTCTACCACGTTTCCCTTATCTTTCTCGCTTCTCCTGCTTGTGGAACTTACAACCCTACTCATACATACGTATAATACATATTGTCATTTGAATGTACGAGCTGTACGCTGGCAATAGCGAGTTCGCTTATGAATGGTCGCTATCGACTGTCGTCGTCCATGTTGTCGTCGTCGTTGTCGATGTCGACATCGTCGTTGTCGTTGTCCCCGATGACGACGTTTTTCATCGTTTTTCCATGTGGCTCTCGCATGATCCACATGATCCTTTTCCACAGATAACCCTCGACGTTTCTCCTCGATGTTACTTGCACGATGATCGATTCTCGCTCGTACGCTGTGTTCGTTCTCGAGTCTCAACGATCGCTTCGGACTCCCGAACGTCGTAAATCGAGTGAACGGCAATCGATTAATCATCGTCGTACGTTCTTTCGTTTCCGACTCGAATTTACGGAAGCGAAACTTCGCGCTCACGATTGTTTTAGGATCGATTGTACTAGCAGGTGCGCGATATGTCGAAAGGGCGAGCTAGATGAACATATGGGATATGATCTGAAAGCGATGTCTTCTACGGATGTTGATCGTTCCGCTATATATAGAGGGGAGGGAGTAAATGGCATAAGAAGCGATTGAACGTACGTGTAACGCAGAGAACTTATATTTTTATATAAGGTACCATTGTTCATCTTTATTGGAGCAGTTACTTGCTTACAGTTGCATTTATAACTCCTCGTCTGACTATTAAAGTTTATTGCGAAAGATTTACTTGTTTTTGTTTGCATGCAGCTTTATAATATATCATTATGTGATTTTCGTTCATTTTCTTATATATATTTTTTTAATTATATTTATATCTTATGATT
>Ga0157363_1002374_pt1 | contig 16554 bp, 11 predicted proteins | sample AttsexASBM1_FD_111477 | JGI IMG/M metagenome (GOLD analysis project Ga0157363, IMG submission 111477) | Fungus gardens microbial communities from leaf cutter ant in Ribeirão Preto, State of São Paulo, Brazil - Atta sexdens ASBM1 | ecosystem: Host-associated > Fungi > Mycelium > Unclassified ... | reverse complement strand
TTGAAAGGCGGTGGAACTAATGTCTAACTGATTTTCATAGATTCTTATGAGATTCTCTTTTTTTCGAGCGAAGTAGCGACAGAGAGAGAGAGAGAGAGAGAGAGAGAGAGAGAGAGAGAGAGAGAGAGAGAGGAGGAGGAGGAGGAGGAGAAGGAGGAGAAGGAGGAAGAGGAGAAAAGGGTCAAATACGATGCGGAGAGTACGTTGAGATGAGTTGGCGGACTAGATCTACGGTCAGGGCCCGATCTAAATGCGAGTCGAGGCGCGAGCGGACTATTGATATCGAATTTATCGGGTGTTGAGTTGCAACCGTTTATGCTCTGTCCTTAAGCACGCACAGCGTTTTGCCGGGCCAACGCACCCACAAGTTCCCCGAAGACTTAGGATATTCGATTTGCTATGCTCCGAGAGCGCACCGTTAGGGATCTGCAGGATCGAGAGATTGCGATTCCCGATTCCGTCGCATGTCCATCAGGAAGGTGTTGAGGTTTTGCATAATAGAACGTCCTTAAAACTCCCGCTGCGGTGTTTTCTTTGATTCATGTGAAATCGCAATATTCTCGTGTGATAAGGACATTGAAAAATATTTCTTGATATATAAGTTTCAAGAATAAAAAAAATATTTTAATTAAGAGAAACCTATTTTCAATCAAAGTATAGATCTTAGTGCTTAATTACTTTAGAATTTATATATCCAAATTTACAAATTGCACGCCGAAATCTTTTTCGGTCTTGAAATCTTGAACAGAACTAGAATAGTAATTAATAAGCAATTAAAAAATAAATAAATTATTGATATTTTGATTAATATTAAATTTTTATGAAAAAACTCGCCCATTCGTATCATATACGAAATCATAGTTGTTTAAAAAATTCTTTTTATCGCAAAAAATCATGATCTTATACAATAATGCTTTCTGCCACATTGTGCTTTTCATCACTGTGTTATTACGTTTCCCGTATCCCAATCGAACATTATCGACGCGGGCAATCGAGTTTACGAATGCAACATCACGTGTTTCACTGCACGTCTCGAGCACGCAACACGTGGAGTTATCGAGGGTTGAGGAGAAGGTCGAGGCACTAGACAGATGTTGATTAGGTGGTGCTCGAGGCATCCTTTCTCCGATCCACCAGCCTCTTCACTCTCTCTTTCTCTCTATCTATCTTCTTGCGCCAACTAAGTCTCGTTTCTCTTTTTCCTTCATCTGCTCCTTTCGGCCCTTATATACCATGCTTCGCCGTCAATCTCGCCGAGTCGCTTCTGTTTTCAGACACGAAGCCCGCAATTCTTGTTCGCGTGTGTAACTGGCACTACCACCATCGTCGTCGTCATCGTTGTCGTTTGTTCGTCCGTCTGTCCGTTTGTGAAGTGATTTCTCGCACAGCCGAAACGTCCATGTTCGATAAACGCCCGTTTATCGCATGTACCATGTTGCTATTAATATCAATCGTTAGGATCATTTTTTCACCCACACCATACCTGCCAGCGTCGACGCGAATTGTCGGAGAAATTATTTTTACCGTACGACAGAATTATGAAAATTTTTCGTTATAAAATATGATTGTATTCTCATATAAAGATTTATATGAAATTGATTAAATTTCATTACTGTGAATGATTTTTGTCTATTTGACCAGATACAAAAATATCTATTAATAGGAATATATATATTTTTTTCCTGTTAGTTTTAAATGTAAAGAAATATATAATCATAATATATAATTAGAAACATAAACATAAATTACTAGGACTAAAATATAATATTAAATTTTATTTTTTGATATTTATCACTTTTTTTTTATAGCGGAAGCGTGTTTATCGCAAACGAACGATAATGAAGCACATTAATTATACAAACCGATCACAGATAATTTGTGTGATGCGTGTTAAGCAGTTCGAAACTATAAATTACGTTGTCGCTAGGGCCATTACCAATCGAGTCCTTAGCTTATCTGGACGTTAATAGGAACCTGTGGAGTTCCAAGTATGATTAACGACTTCTGCTTAGATGACTTTCAGTAATTTACACATTGCAGAGCATGTCTTAATTTGACATCAGAAATGTGGATATTCGTTCCGTCCAAATATTGTAGACGTTACCTTTAATTTTTGATTGACGCTTCGGCTTACCAAATTAGATTTCGAGGACATTTTTATGTTCTTCTAGAGAAGCGTATCAGTCTATTCTTTTCTTTCATCTATTATTTTCAGTGACACAAACGATAATGCGTGAAACAGTTTTATGGCATCCTTTTAACTAATTTGTCGTTTGTTTCCATCAACATTTACGAGTCTCATAGTCTTTGTGACAGGACATCGGGTCTGTCAACTTCGTTGTCGAATATAACTCATATAGCATCTTCGAGGAACATTTCGAGACAGCCTATGTTTTAAAGATGTTTTGCAAGACATTTCTTGGATAAAGTGTATTGTGTGGGTAATAGACAAAGCTGCCAGAAATATCGTTTTGCTGAATATGAACCAGCAACGACGGATACGAACAAAAGCTATCCATGACAGACGACCGTTCAGATAAACGTATCATAACTGCATCCCTGATGGGTGGTATTTCGTGACCTGCCTACCCCTTCGCTTTTACTGAGGCCTGCCACGGACATCGAATTAGAAATGTAGACACGGCACGGTGGCACAAGAGACGAAGAAAGAAATTAAGCGATTCGTATGCGACCCGTGAGGATACCATACGCGCATATGGCCACGTACTAGTCGCGGTGCCCCTTTTATGACTGGTAGATAGAATAGAAAAAGAGAGAGAAACATGACGAGGACGAGAGAATAAGGACGTGAATGCGGCACCAACGTTGTCTCACCTTTGCTTCTCTTCCTTCAGCGACCCTGACGCGACCGGAAGCGCGCCGTTTGATCGTTACCACAAGATGGGGTTTTACTCTTGTTGGCATTCGTCATACCTCGCGTTTGCACAATGCTTGTGTACCTTCGGCGTGCATTCTACTTGACGCATTTGCTCATTGGTGAATTCTAAAACTGCCGTGCAGTTCGCTGCGGAATTTTAAATATCCATTTATGTGCACATATGATGATCGTGCTGAGGTCAGCCACAGCATCGTAGTCTTTAAAAATAAATCCCGGAGATGTCAGTTTTTCGATGAAGAGATAAGGTATCAAGTCTCGTTGTAATATTCTGACTTTTAGGTCGTTTCCACTGCACGTGCTTGCAATCTTAATATCATATATATTCTATAAAATTCCAAAATATTTCTTCTCCAAAATTTTAGAGCATATCTCACTCTGTGAATAAAGATTAAAAATTGAGCTATTCTTTCTTTAAGACTAGTTTAATTTTCACTCTTAAGAATCAGATTTCATTTCAAAGAATTTAGAGCCATATTTTTTTTGAAAGTTTTAATAAATCAAGTAGTAGTATCTTCAATTCGATATCGACAGTATTTCAGTATTTAAAATTATACTTTTATCATTTAATTTCCGCTATCATATTTCCGCGAGAGAAATGTAATCATTTCCTAATTTCTTAAATATCTTCCGAACAAGACTGCGATCGGTGAACCGGGATCCGAAAGCCCGGAGCCCAGGACCTTCATCGATAAAACGACCAGATAGTCGTAAATTCGTTTTTGCTCGTCTTCTTCCACCGATTCTTTCGTTTCACGTTGTGGCGCGATCGGTAATCCTCCCGGCTCTCCTCCTCATTCTGTCTCTCTGCTTCCCTTTTACAACGCATTTAAACGTCGACTGCACGCGAGCTGGATTTCGTTGAAAGGTAGGATGCGACCGCGGAGAAGTTCGAGAGGTCCTGTGGGATCACATGGGTTAAAGATGCATCCCTCCGATGAAACCAAAGTAGAGACACTCAAGAAGACGTTCCATGAGATTTAACCGAGAAGAGGTGAAGGGCGACGAAGAGGAATACGCGAGAGCAGGAGACGACGATCGTTACGAGGAGGAAATTACATTAGTGCTCTGGACTGCATCGGACTCCTATTAGCAATAAAATTGACTGGTACGAGTAGTAGCGGCGTATATTCGTCGAACCGTCGGCGCAGTTCGCCAGTCGATCAGTCGGTCGATTCGATGTCTCTTAAAGTGCTTGTTCTCAATGCATCACCGATGTTGCATCGATTACCAAGTCAGTGTCACGGACGCCACGACGGGGTCGGAGTGGTCGGACTGAGATCGAGAACCGGACGTAACGCATCATCTGGCGAGTGATCTGTCCAACGGACGTCCGATTTAACGATCGCACGGTTCGACGCCGAATGGCCGTCGCGTGATTCACAATGCGGTGTAATCAACACGGCCGATCGACGAGGCAGAAATTAAAAATGAATCAGGAAGGAGTTATAAATCAAAAATACAAAAATATGGAAGTGAACATGAGAAAAGATTTACTGAAATTGCCGGTCGCTGTAGGAAATAAAGTTTCTTGCTTTGGTATTAAGGTAAACTCGGGTATTACCATACGAAAAAAATGCCATGGGCTATTAATTTCTCCAATTGCTAAATAGAGAATTTTTGTAGTCATTCTCTATGGCCTTCTTACTTAAGTTTATCTTAACATGAAGTCTTAATAGCCTAAATTTCGAGTACGCAAGAATCATGTCAATCTTCAAAGTGCATGAATTTCATTGTATATGTACTTTATTATTTTTTATTATAATCTACAAGAGAAACTGGCACAAGTTGATTTTATAATTCACCACATAGAATTATGTGAGTGAACGAGTTGCTACATTATGTTCTTTGAAAAAAAATGTCAAGAGGAACGATCACGAATTTTCGAAAGAAGAAAGATTACATCGTGGAGCCAAGGAGCGTAAAAGAGAAAATGACGAGAAGGAGGAAGAAGAATGAGAGAGGACAACGAGCATAGTTTAGGCCGTGCCTAAGTAATATCTGATTCCACATTCGAAAGAGCCAGAAGGATACCCGCGATCATCCTTGTCTTTAGATAGAGTACATACTTAAAGAACGAAAGAACGTGAAACGAGCTGGAACAATGAGAGAAACCGACAAAGACACGAAAATCCTATAAACGAGAGTGAAAAGAAGACACGGGATACGAAGTAGGAATGGTGATTGTTTTGCTGGTGACATGATAATACTTAGTGTATATTTAAAGATATATGTAATATTTAAAGAAGAGTGTTGGATCTAAGAGTCTCTGAACAAGGAAGAGAGGATGCCTGAGGGAAAGAGGGAGTCTGTGTTAATCCATGAGAAGCAAAGCGTGACGAGGACCGCGCGAAGTGCATCTTCGTCCGGATCTTCATTCTCATCGAACCAAAGGAGAAAGGAGGAAAAGAACGAGATAGCGAGAAAGAGTAGAAGAATGAGTAGCTGGTTTTGAAGGAAGGAGGGAGGGAGAGGTAACCAAGAGAGGATCCGGCGACGGCGGCGACGACGACGTGGCGGCGGCGCAATCTATTGTCCTCGTATCCACAGCCTTTTTCAATTCAAATTGAAGCCGCAAAAAAAGCGCAGGGCACGCACACGCGCACACACGTGCAGATGTACGTGTCGGCGTGCACTCACGTCAGAGCTGGTCCATCGGTTCTACGTTACATCCCTCTGCACCATTTCTCTCTCTCTCTCTCTCTCTCTCGGGTTATCGCTCGTCCACGTCGCGCGAGAGAGTGCCGATTCTATCGAACCGTAAATATCACAAACACAAGTAGCGACGAGGGGTATCCCTGTCTCTTCTTCCGTACACGCGCATATCGGCATAATGCATCGACGAAAAAGGGGGCTTTCGCTTATGTCGGGTGCAGAAGGGGTCTAACTCGATGCGAATGCTTTTCTTCTCTCTGTCGTTGTTCTCTCGATTTGCGTTCGAATTCAAGAACTAAGGCGCGTTTCTAGCAAAAGAATTATCGATTGTGCTTTTTGTAGCCCCGATCGTTCTACTGATTAATAATTTCCCAATGACGGATATTATATCGCCTGTTTATTGCGCGAGATTTTATTGCGTCTCAGTAAATCGCCAACGGCGATTTACATAACACGATGGTACGGCCGGGGCATTGAAAGAGAATGATGATCATAATAATTGTAATTTATGCTATATTATGATTAACTTTGAAAAACCGGTGTACGTCGAATGGCGGTAGGAAAAGATCCCCCTGACCTGTCTTAAACCTATAAATGCGTTTTTTTTGTAGCACGCTTCCTTTCATAAATTGTATTTTATTTGGTAACCGTGTGAGATCGTGTATTATATAAAGAGAAATCAAAATTAAATGATAAGCGATGCATAACGTGCGGCGTTAGTAGCGCACGTTAACGTTTATATTATCTTTTTACATGAAGGAAGTTGATTGCGATAAAAAACATGGATTATGTCGACCTTGCGAGCGCAAAGGGCACGCACACTAAATACATTTTCTCTGACGATCAAACGGCCGAATTACATGCACTCGATCAGAGATGTCGCGTATAGAGAAGAACATGCTTATCTGATTTACATTACAAATGTGACTAATTCAAAATACTTTGTTTGCTTTCAGGTAAGACACCAAATCCACCACTTACGATTAGCCAGTCACGCACGAGCAGGCGCGTGTAGGACGCGAGTTGTGTAAGTAACAAATTGCTTTCGTATCTATCCGGGAGATGAGATCTACGATACAGTTACGTTCTAATCAGAAAAATCCATTTAATCATCCTTAATGCAGCTTGCGCGTAAAAAGACTTAATTGCCAATCGCGCGTATATATCGGCGCGCTTATAAGCATAAATTCAACATCGATCAACACGTGATGCCTTCTCGAATTCAGATGCTTGTGGTTGTTGGTCTGGCAAAAGAATGAAAAATGCTTTAAGTCTTGTATTCGTACGGACGTAAATTATAATTGATCGAGGCAGCGACGATTAGAAACTGAGATTCGTCATTGATCTGCGATATAATGATATTTATGCTAATCCCCGTCCGAGCAGTCGAAAATTGAAGGTTATTTAGCTTATTGAATATCGTTTAGAGATACAGCAAGACTTTGCGTGAATGCATTTGCATACGTACATAGAAGAAAATATTTTGATTCAACAACAAAAGGGTCCAACCATTTTGATGAGGTCAAACAAATTTCTGATTCACAACCATTCTGGTTGGGTCTTTTCGTTAGTTTAACTAGAATTTTTTTTCTGTATATATATTCTTTTTATGCAAAAATGTAACGTGCGCCGATTGTTATAAGGATTTCTTTCCCTTGAGCTTCTCAGGTGCTGCCCAAATTTGGCATTAATTTGAGTTCAATCAGGTGATATAAAGCCTTGCATAAAGCGCTGCTAGACGTTCGATTTTCAAGACCGTATATCTCTGCGACTCTTTATTCGGGCACTGTTCGTCCCCATGACACTTTGTAAAGAATGCAACGATTGGTCTGCACAGATCTGGGGCCTCTTTAAAAGAATTATGGGTACGTACAGTCTCGCGAACAATCTTCTCATTCTGTGCGATCGGGCCGCTGAGAGTAGCGGAAGAGACCAGCAATCTCGAGTTTGTCTTGCAGAACCCTTAACTGTCTACCGTACCTTTCACTGCTCCTGTCTTCTGTTTCGGCAAGTAGATTATTTTAAGACGATGCTGTGAACGCCAAGTAAAGTCCTCGATCGCGGAATCAAGCTCCGGCCCGGATTCCCGCTTTGCATTTGTTTCGCCAATCTTTCGCGGTTGGTAAGATTCGCTTCCCCTTTCAGATGTCTTTTTCCTTGGAGCTCTTTCGCTGTTTCGGCTCTCTTTCATCCTTCTTCGTTCGTGTTCTTTTCTCTCTCTCATTCTTCTATATCTCGCCTATCCTTTGCTCCTTCCTGAGGAACCACGTTGGTTACTAAATTATGCTCTACAATTACGCATCTATTCGCTCCTGTCGGTTGGTTGTTTCGACACAACAAGACATAGAGAGCAATGCATGTTGGTCCAAAAATGCTCTCGTCAATTGATAACTGATATCTCCGATCTCTGTAACATTTCTCCACAAAGCAGTAATTAGGGAGTCTCTTTTAATATCATCGAAATAACAAGAAGAACAAAGAAAAATCAAATTCGATAGAAATTTTTTCTCGTTAAGACCCATCTCTCTTTCTCCTTTCTCTATTTGTTTCATCACCGATCTTTCCAACTCTCTCTTTTCTTTCCTTTCTATGTTTTTCTTCCTTTCCGTTTCGTGCGGCGTCTCTTGTGCTGTGCTTCTCCGTCTCTCCTTCGATGTTCTTTCTTGGCCACCGTGTAATACTTCACCTCTGTAATAAAGAAAGAAAGAGAAAAAGGGGCAATTCTATCTCTCTTTTATTCATCCATTTCGGAACCAGCCAATGGTTGGAGGGAACAAGGACACCAGCAGAACCGACAACGACGAAGAGTACGAGTGCGGAGAAGCGAACGAATGCCGCCGACTGTCGCGTGCCTTTTTTTCCTTCTTTTCTTCCTTCGTTGTAACTTTTGCTGCTGCCTTCATTCGTTCGTTCGCCCGCACGCTCATCCGTTCGTCCATCTTCTTCCTTCTCCCTTTTTTTGAGTCTCCACTTTATAAGGCGATTCCTCGCGTTCCACTCGAAAAAAGCAGGAACCCGCTGGGAACTTGGACCCGGTTTCTCGCGGATCTGGAATAACGTTCATACGACGATCTCGGTGCGAGGCACCCTTGGGCGAGTTGTTTGGAATAACTTCCTGGATGACCTGACAACTGGTCGCTGCGGACTATTGCGAACGATTCGACATTCGGACTATTATTTTCGCGTGATTATAACATCAAATTGTATTTATTCCGTACGCGGATTTATCTTTAGAAAATAGAAAATCTAGTTACATCATATATGTTTGTATATGTACGTGGTTTGTAGCTTAGTTGAAACAACGGATCATAAGCGTAGACAATAGACGGGGAGGTGTAATAGGAAAATTTGACGTTTCGAGTTTCGATAACAATTATTTGCGACGACGCTTGGCGATTATCAATTGGCTGGATTACATCTTGCGTATTTTTTTCGGTACAGGCACGGACCTACGTGGTTTGAGAGAAACAGAACGACGACCGATAAGGAGCATAATGGGAAATTAGATGCGGGTCGACTGTTGCCATGAAGACACCGATCATAGAGTACGTGCAAAGTACAGGGTATCGGAGACAATACAAGGGACACGTAATGACTAGGTTAATGGGAAAGGCAATGTGCAAACAAGGCGTTGCAAGTTCCAAGATGAGGGAATGCAGATACTTGCCAGGATGCGATGATTCGGATCGTACGCTTTCGTAATATCGCGAACATTAAATGTTACATAATATAAGTACACGTCAGTGTTACAGCCACAAAAGCAGGGACGCGATATTTACATAATTATCAAGCGTTGAATCTCTTAAACCGAAATCATATACCGAACGAGAGCAATCCGAACGAGAGACATATCACATGGATACGTTATGAGAGTAGTATCATGGATTTTTTATTCTTTTAATAGCCTTTGGACGGGGTGAAGATCCTTTGTAAGGTCAATAATCTCACGCGTAGTTGTCAGGTCAGGTTCTCTCGTCTCTCGGGGTGAGAGAAGGCACTAGTTACTCCCGCGAATCTCAATTCTTCGGGAGCCCGGGAAAGGAGGCGAGGGTGGGTCTCTGTACGTGGCTCGTGAGGCCGGATGTTTGGCCCGGCAACAATAGAGGGTGATAAATGTGCACGTCAGGGGCCGCGAGGAGGCTTCTTCTTCTTCTTCTTCCATGAGTCGCTGCTCGATGGTAGAGGTTCTAGCCTTCCTCTTCTCCTGTTCTTCCTTCTCTTCTCAGCAACGAGCCGGGACGAGAGAGCCTATCTTCATCTTGAAACGGGATACGAAGACGCTCGCGCATCCTAATGCTGATTTCGGTGCGGCAGGTATACATAGAATACCAGGGGCCTCCACATGAAGATTTTTAGCGGACTAATGTCCGGGGTCGACGAATCTCGTCGCTAACCCCGAAGTATTCGCGGTTGCGATCGCGAGATCTCCACTGCGAACTCTATTATGTATGGGATGAAGTTCACTCACTGTCGTCTTCCGTAAACACAGATACTACTTATGATAAATGCATCGTGAAAAGGTGTAGATAATATGATGAATAATCTCTGTTAGTGAATAAATTATTATTTGACTATTGGCTTAAAAGTATTTTTTTTTAAACAAATGTAAAAAACGCAAATTTTGAAGTTTATTGTTCACGAATTTTAATTGCGCCAATGTTCGTTCGAAAGTTACTTAAAACTTAAGATGCTTTACATCTGAATTTGAGCTATGTAATGTAATTAAAACAGCTGGGAAATGATAGGATTCCATAAGATTTTTTTATCTTTCCACATTTTAAAACTTGTATTTTAATTTCGTTAGAATAATGCATTTTTGCATTTATGCATTTTTTTTGTCCTACATAAATAGTTTACGCTTCTCTAAATTCTAAATATCATTCACACTGTTCATTAGAGCTGTATTTTTCTGTAAGATTGTTGTAGCGATTCTTATTAGCGATCGTCATGACCGTTTTTCTTCATCTCGACGACTTCACTGTGCATGCGCGCGCGCGGAGATTTTATCAGGAACCAATTTCATAACTCAATATATTCGTGTAGAGATTCCTGCGAGCAACGCCAATTAATTCGACGACTCGATTAACACCGATATAGCGGGCCAGTATCCATCGGCTTTATCGCGTTTTAACCGTTCGCCGTTTCTTACGACTTAGTGGTCTTCCTCTTAGCGTAACCCTTTTTCTTTTTATCTATATTCTCTTTTTCTCACATATCGTGATATATACTATCGACATTTGATTACGCGTTGCAAGATCGAGTGAGGCTTTTTTTAAACAACTTGTTTATCGAAAAATTCAAGGCGTTAGAAGCGCATTCTGTAAAATCTTTTAAATAAAATCTAATTTTAAAACGTGACGAAGAATGCACTCTTTTTCAGCACTGACTCAATTGTCATTTGTTAGAATTAGAATTTTCATTCCAAAGATTTTAGAGAACAAATGCTACTCTTACCGGTTCCATCAATGTAAAACTTCAATCTCGATCCAATTTATTCTTTATCTTTTTTTATTTTTATAAGAATATTTTTTTAATCTTACATTGATGCAACCGGGCTTTATATCCATTTCTATTAATATAAATTAACTTTAATTTTTCTTCATCTTTTTTTCTAATTCTTAGACCTAAAAAAGATAAAAATTAAATTGATTCGATATTAAAATTAATCTTTATTAATGAAAATTAGTTGTGAGACTTTTTTCAATAGTAAACACATTTTTACACATGTATATTTTATTGTATATTTTATGTCAAATATTTTATAGGAAATTTTGACTAAGCGAGCATTGGCTAATTCGATCATATATCGACATAGCTAATGGAATATTTCTAGGTGTTGGAGATTATGTTGCTGGTTAATCCATATTGCTGTTGTCAGTAGAACTAACTATACCAACTAGGTATACCATTCCACCATGATCAGTGTATTTTGAGGAAATTTCAATGCTCGTCTTGTACATAACGGTGCGTATAAAGTTCTATCAAGATTATTTGATGGCAAGATTGGTTTGCCATCAAATAAACAAGTGACTTGTGAACAAGATCGTTGAAATACGAATTGAAATTAGAAAAGAAAATAGAAAAGAAAATTCTGACTGACAAATGAATAAATTATTAAATATGATTATATAATGCGGCCGCAATACCGGTTAGTCGATACAGTTATCCGATAATCTCGTGCTCATTGAGTGCATCAATTTGCCATGTAACGATTGCATTGCATACATCTCACAATCGTATTTGCTGGACCGTGACAATCTCTCTATTGAGAAAGTAAAAGCATAATCTTGATATTTTTCATTTTGACTGTAATATTTATAAGAATAGACGGCTGCTATTAATGAAATTTGTATATCCTAAGTAATTAAAATTAAATTTCCATCGCGCAACTCTTGGCGGTTTAAATAAATCTTAATAATTTTATCCTATTAAAATCAAAATTGCTACGCGGGACAGTAGTCGTATAAATATCATGTATCTACGATACCAAATCGACCAACAGCTATTAAATATATGGTCATGTATACTTTATTTCTGTTGGACGCAATTCGCGCACACCTTAGGCAGAAAGCAGATGCACAGTGCCATGCGTGCGTGCATTCGTGCATGCAAGAATCTTACATCGAATCGTTAACGAGTGTCGCATAGTCACGGACCGCCTGGCGATTCTAAAGCAATTATATACTCTTCTATCGCAGCGAAGTCACGAACGATATTTTAGGGTAAACTCATATTGTTTAAGCGTTGATATTCTAAACGAGAAACGATTCGTAGTATGATCGTAATACAATGTGATCGATATTGGTCGATGCATACGTTTTAATTCGAAATGTTAAAGAATATTATCTGATTGCATTGCATCTTGGAACTTGAATGACTCAAAAAAATATCTTTATGATGCTTACATCCGTCTTGTGATTGAAAAGTACGATATATATATATTATGGCCATAAGAAGTTCAATATGATAGTTTTTGCGTGGAGGAGTTTTCCGGATATGATAGCAAAATGAATATAACGACAAAAGGAGCGATGAGATCATCAGTATTTTGCGCTGATTATAAATAGAAGTTTCGTTATATCAGTGATCCATCAAGAACTTCTTGGTAAACGCTAGATTTCAATTTGATTATTTTCATGCCATATTTGTACACCGGTTTTTGTAGTTGAAAAATATGATGTATCAGCCCAGTAAGAAATTCAATGCGACAACTTTTGCGCGGAGGAGTTTCCTCGGAGATAACAAAATGAGTATAACGAGGGAATGGTGAGATAAATCTTGTGTTTATCATAAATCGATACTTTCGTTATATCGAACGCCAGTGATCCAGAGCTTCTTGGTAAACGCAGCTTTCAATTTGATTAGTTTCGCGGTGGTTGTACGACCGCTATTGATGATATCACATGATGATAGATAATGAATAGAATGTGGTACGGATAATAACTGTCGTTTAATTGGCTTCCGGCATCATACAGGATTATGCATGTTCACGAATTATACTTAATGGATTAGCTGTCCGGCTACATGTTTTCAATTAAGTATTTCGCAATCAGCGAGCCAAACGTCAATTATTATCGCGTACCAGAGATATTGATATCCACTAGTAAAGACATTAGAATAATTTATAATACATTATAAAGCGACGATATTGAATATCATGCGATCTTACTCTGCTATTGTTAGAAATAATACACTTTCTGTCGTAGTATCGTGAGTCGATTATTCGTAAAACAAATTTTCTCGATGATGTGGAATTTTTTTATTGGTATTTCAATTACGTAATGTTGAATTAGCGACACTTCGCTAAAGATTAATCTTTTTAATAATATTTCGAATTACTAATACTATCGTGCATGACTTATAGAAAGAATGCTACAGATAGATTACATGCTCGAATAGTTTTAAACTCGAGTTTTCTCTCTCCGTCCTCTGGCTATTCGGCTTTTTCTTCCCCGACCTGTGTTTCTCTTCCACTGTATGCAGTTGCCTTGCTCGACCGTTATAGGAATTCAAAATCAACGCCTAGATGCGCAGGATGATTCAGTATGATAGCATCAAGACGAAAGCAAATCAGAAAAGCCTTTAATATTTTGTGTGAAAGGGAGATCATATCCTCTGTGGATTCTACGAAGTTTCCAAACAGGGCAATAATTTTATTTTACAGGAACAAAATTTCATTGATGAGAACAAATTTAATCTATGAGAGACATGAAATCTCGCTGTACTTATTATTCAAAACATTTTTTTATTATATTAGCTATACATTTTTATATATGCTTATAATATGTTTATTTACTATTAATTATAATAATCCAAGAAAATTATTTACTATTTCTATAAATTAATAAATTATAACTATAATAAAAAAATTCTTTTATTACAAATTTTTATTCAAGATTAAATATTCAGTGTACAAGAAACGCTTCTAGATTTATTTTATTATGGGTCATTCGCATGCAGCCTACTTCTTAAGGTAAGGCATATTGCGCTGTAATCTGTACATATTATGCTACAAACATCGCATCTTATAGTTCGTCTAGATTCATGTCGAGCTCCAAAGGGATTGATGACGGTATATGTCGTTAATGTTGGTATCTATGCAGAAAACATCTCGGGGCGTGGGTGTCGATGGTCACAGTTCATTGAAAATTCCATCGTGTCCCCAGAGTCCCGTTATAATCGCGCCTCCTCCGACGGATTATTTAGTGAAAGCATGCGCTACTGCTTGATTTTCATTGTCAGATAACTTAATCCTGTAATATGTTGACAAATTCGGAGTCATTACATAACAATCCGTCTTTTCGTAGTTTATCTCAAACATTTTTATTCAGAATTTAGGTAACATTAAACAGATTCTTCGAGAGGTTTGTCTTGATACTACACAACATATTTGAAATAAATGCGAAAATTTTTAAATAATAAAAGAATTTAAACATTTAAATTTTATAATATGTCTTCCTTCGACAAAGATTATTATATACACTTCATTACCTGATTTTAAACTTTATATATCTTCTGCGAATAGATTCTAGAAGAATTCCTTTACCTGTAATTATTAACTCAACAAGGATAACTATCGGCATATTAATTTAATATTTATTGAGACAACCTGTGCGCGTTTTGCTCAAGCGACTGGACCGACAGAGATAGGGCACACTCTGAAAAGACGAATAAGCGAAGGGAACTGGAGGAGAGAAAGAAGGGAAAGAGACAACGAGAGCATCGGTATTAATTACACACTGCGTATCTGGCTCCCTAGGCCACCTACGGTTTACTCGCTTTGCATAATACATATATACACTTAGCGTAAGGACGGCGAGAGAGAAGACACGCCGAAGAGACCTTCGGGAGGTCCGAAGTGTAAGAGGAGGACATGAAGGAAAAATAAGAAGCGAAGAAGGGAGATAGAGAGGAGGATCTGGCGCGGATCGAAAACGAGGAACGGTGGAGAACGTGTTCGATTCCCACTCAGTCGGAACCGGAATCTCCTCCCCCTCTTCCTCTCTCTTTCTCTTCTTTTCTCTCTCTCTCTCTCTCTCTCTCTCTCTCTCTCTCAGGCGCACATTTGAACAGACATTTTCTCTCTGTCTTCCTCGTTCTTCCTTTCACGATCCTTCTCCCTTTCGTCGCCTCTCGGCAATTTCCGCGGGTCGAAGCGCGCCTAATTATTTAGGCAGCGAATGTTTAATCGAAGCATTGTATCGGTGGGACCCCGAGTTGCTGGCTTCCCTTGGCCCGACTCCTCTTCTTCAGTTTGGTAGAGAAGACACTACTTCTCCTTTTCCTCCTCCCTCTCGATCACCGCCTTCACCCTCTCTCCTCACTTCTGCTCCTCCTCAACCACCTCCACCTCTTTACATTTACTCGTTTATTTGCTGGTGGCTGATACCTCATTACCGCGACAGATCCACCGATAAGCACAACGTTCTTGGAAACACACAATGCGCCCCTCCTTTCTCGAAGCTGAGCCGCAGCTTCTTGGCCATCGGTGATAGGAGGGAAGAAGAGGGATTGCGGGATGGGGGCGAGGACAAGGACGAGGCGGCATCAGGAGCAGAAGCGCATATTCTCTGCACAGCCTCTTCTTTTCGCTTCCTCTTGCTCCCCCGTCTCCCTCATCTTTTCCTTTTGTTCCCGTTGCCATCATCAACTTTACTGGGAAAGTAAATATCACTGCGACCCTCTTTCAATGCTTAGATTTACCTTCCTTCCCTACTGCTCCCGGCATAACTCCATTCGCTCGCGTCGCACCAACTTTGCGTCGACATTTATCGATCAGTCTCACGCGAACTCACGAATCGGAATCTCTATCTATTAATGGACCCAGGTAGTCTCACCCGATCAGGAGAGAAATAAGACTATCTCGAAACGTAGCTATTAGTCTTGCTTACCTATTAGGGAAAAGATCGAAACAAAGCCGCATCAGGTATCGGTATCTATCGGTTTCTCGGAGAGAATCTTCGGATATTTTCGCGAGGTCCGATGAGGAGGGATAAGAAAGGATACGAAGGATATTGCTCGTAGCTATTAGCGCGATAGCGATCCGAACAGGAATGGCTTTATGGTCGACTGGATGGGCGCTTTTATTGACCGCGCGTTCGACTCTCGCGGACTTTACGTATCTCGGCGACGACTGGACAGTCACGTGTGTCTCCAATCGAATCGAATTTCCATTTATTAATAAACGACTCGCGCACTGGTCATGCGAAAAAAAAAAACGAAAGCGCTTGTATCTATTAACCAGATCGTAGTACAAGATAACGTCATCATATACGAAAAGAGATATAATCGACGAGATTTAAATACGAATCGCTTTTATCAGCGACTGGCGACGCGCTTATGACATGATTATTTGAGAAGAATGGAATGCATTATGCAAACGGAACAGATAAATGAGTCATTTGATTATATTAGGCGCGGCTGACTGCTACGTTATGTTAATTAGATCGGGAGGAAAGTTACGGAGGAGAGACAGAGAGAAATCAATCCCCGCGTCCAAGGCA
>Ga0157363_1002373_pt1 | contig 16559 bp, 11 predicted proteins | sample AttsexASBM1_FD_111477 | JGI IMG/M metagenome (GOLD analysis project Ga0157363, IMG submission 111477) | Fungus gardens microbial communities from leaf cutter ant in Ribeirão Preto, State of São Paulo, Brazil - Atta sexdens ASBM1 | ecosystem: Host-associated > Fungi > Mycelium > Unclassified ... | reverse complement strand
TGAGATTCCTTGTTAAGGAGCGCTCGAACTCCGCACTGTGGCTTCCGCGGTTCCCAACAGATTTCGGCACTTCGCTGAGTTTCTTCCTACGGTCCTACTTCGTAGTCGATTTGGTGAAGAATGCATCCCGATATTGCACTCCGTAAAGCGAGTTGATTTCGGTATATGTTATTTCGAGAAGCCAACCGGGTAATTATTCGATAAATCTCTTTTCCGAGTTTAAAATAATATGTAACTTATATATATATATATATATATATATATATATATATATATATATATATACATACATACATACATACATATGTATACATATATTTATATATACCTATATGCATACATATGCGGCATTCTTTAAACAAATTGAACATCTCCTTTGTCCACAATTCAGTTCAATCAAAAAAATTTTTTCTGGGCTCAAATTGTAGGTACACATGTCTACTTTCTTTAGCACTCTGGCTTTTTTGAAAATTTAATATGGTGGGCCTAACGGCTGTAATTCAGGAAGTACTGATTGAGAACATTCAGATGAATCAAAATATGTTTGATTTTTATGAATATTGTTATCCAATTGTTCTTCAGTTCTCAGAGATGGTGAATCCGCAGTCGAATTTCCAAAATTAAAAATAGCGAATCTAATATGACGGAAAATTTCAAAAATTTTTTTGATTTTTATGAAAAAATCGGTAATACCCTGATGCTTTGGATCGCTAATCATGAATCCACATCCGGATTTCCAGAATTCAAAATGGCAGATCCAACCGACCAAAATATTGACAATTGACTTAATTGCCTTGTAAATCCATATCCAAAGTCTTTCGAGATGCCATCGTCAAGAATGATTTAATATGACGACCCAAAATTTTTTTAATGTCTTCAATTTAAATCAAAGAATTTTTAAGGTGCTGATTACGAATTAACTGTGAAGTCTCTGCATATCGAAATAACGAACAACCATTTATGCAAAATTTATAAATTTTTAGAAAACGAGAAAGAAAACTACAAGATACCATAATTGTACTTACAGAAAATAACAATATATCAATCAGTAATATATTTAAAAAATGAACAATAAGAAGAATTTGGACCGTCAATTTGAAAATTCAATAAGGAATAAAAGGCCATAACGATCAAAACTTTAATGCTTAAATAATACAATACAATCTTAATTATTATCATTACTGGCCATTACTATACACTATATACTATACATGTACATACATATATATATATTATAGTTATATATATATATTATAGTTATAGTATATATATATTATATTATAGTTATTCAAACTGCGCGAATTAATTTTTTCGGACCTATGGTATACAATATCTATAACTATATACAGTGTCCGATAATTGTTCTGACGGAGTTCGTAGACATGTAGCGGACTAAACTGAGACGGAAAGTCCTCTACTATTTTGCAATTTTCGTAAAGTTAACAAGATATTAATTGCTAAAAATTACCGAAAATTGGTCTTCAATAATTTTTTATTCAAATACTATCAACTTTACAGAAAAACTTCAAGAGATGAAAATTGTTTACTTTCTTCTCATAAAACTCTACAAATTTTTTCAGAACTTTTTATCAATTTTTTATTACTGCGTTTTCTCATTTTTATTAACATACAGTAGATAAAATACAGTATTAAAAAATTCTGAAAAAATTCTTAAAGCTCTATGAAAATAAAATAAACAATTTTTGTCTTTTGCAGTTTTTCTGTAAAGTTGATAGTATTTGAGCAAAAAATTATTGAAGATCAATTTTCGGCAATTTTTAGCAATTAACATAATCTTGTTAACTATTATAAAAATTGTAAAATGATAAAAGACTTTCCGTCTCAATTTCCGCTCTACATATCCATGAACTCTGTTAGAACAATTGTTCTTCAACAAACATGGATATCTTGTATATAACCTACGCACGATCGCGATTACAAATTAGTCGCACTAGAGCTGATCTCGCTGAACATATAAAATAATTCGCACAATACGCTGACTTCGATTTATTTCGCGATTTACTCCGGTTTTCGGATTAATATAATTATCGCACGATACATATCTCGGTTTGGTGTTGGCCAGAGAGAAGGGATCTAACCAGACTGATGGCCATACTATTAGTGTACCAATTCACGTTGTTATTCTCTGCCAGGTTGATGTTGGCATGCCACACAGTTCGGTTGTGACTTCTTTGGCTCTGGGGCGCCTGCTGCGAGACTCGAGGTTGCCCTTAGTTGGACAAAGCTCCGGGTTGTATAAAAGATGCCTTTGTCTCTGCTCCGTCTAAATCAACGGCACCGTGCTCCAGTCGTCTCTCTCTGTTTTCAGGTTCCCGATCGAGATCTTTTCGTTTCGAACGCTTGATTTCTATTTATTCTCGACATGTCGGATCTCCTCGAATTCGGCGATCCTCTCCTTCTTCCTTTCCTTCTTCCAGTCAGCGTTCATCGTTGTACATAATATCAATTAATATGTCTCGTGACTATCTATTTATTTATCGTACATTATTGTCTTTTTCGCGAGGTTTCTATGTTTAATTATCTCTACAGGGTGTATCAAAAGTTTTTGAGAAAAATTGTTTAGACAAAAATTGTAAAGTTTAAAAAGATTTAGTCACTGATCATATTTGCTTGACCTTAGTAGGAGTCGCCAAGATCAAAGTCAAATTGATTTTTTTTTAACAGAGCATTCTATTTTTGAATCTAATAATTGGTGTCAAGAGCTTTCCAAAACACTATATAAATTATTTTTCATTAAGTATGTTTCAAGTTATAAGGCTTGCAACAGTACTGCTGGCATTAGCATTACGCAAGATGTCCGATTGACGATTAAAATTTCTAATATAACTATATACCATGGTATATAGTTATATTAGATACATACAAATAATAAATATATACAAATATATATATATATATATATATATATATATATATATATATATTTATAGATCTTCCTAATGTATTCTTATAGTATTTCATGATCCAATTGTTAAATGTAAACATACCATTAATTTCGAAATCTATCATCAAATTGTTGTTCATTAAACACAAAATAAATTTCTTTGTAGAACGTTTAAACGATCTATTTTATTATTTTTGGAAAATTTCCCAAGCTTTTCTGGATAAATAAGCATTTTTTCATGAATGTACACACTTCCCAAATGATTGCATAGGTTTTAAAGAAAAAATTGTCCATTCAGGGCCAATTTTGACCATTTTTACATCCTCTTTATATCGACATAATACATTTGAATATTATTTAAGTATCAATTAAACATATATTTAAGTATAATTTCTGAAATACTTAAAATTTATTAAGAATTTTTGTTGTTTTGTATGTGATCTTTATAGATTATAAAACTTGTTGAAATAAACTTAAAGTATTTTTCAAAAATGGTAATTATACTGCCAGTTACTTTAATCGATTAATCATATTAGATGTATAAGCACATATATATGTATAATCATTATTAAAAAATCACTTATACCTTCCAGTTTCCACATAATATTATTGACATATACAAAAATTTTTTTGTTATTAAAGCAAAATAAGTCATTTATATACAAACACTTTTCATTTTAATTAAAGTAGAACAATTCACGATAACATCAAAATAACATTAAACTAAATTGTGATTGATAAAAAAATGACTTTTAGTAAACATTTTGGAGTCATTTTAACATTATAATGATTTTTGGTTCTGTTTAAATGTGTTTTTCAATTTATTGCATATGATACACTAGATTTTAGAAATATTTCTGTTGAAACATTTCATATGACATATTACAGAATTCTTTCACAATTATTGTAGATGAGATGTGAAAAATTGAATTGACATTTCTGAAATTTTTCTACAACAATTGGTGCTGTATAGATTATTTTAAGACAGACTTATGACTTAAGTCTTTTGTCTTTAGTAACACATAAGAACTATCTTATGACTTATATCTTAAAGGTATAACTACAAGGTGCCTTTAAAACATAAATTATAAGTTAATTCTTGCGTTACTAAAGACGTAAGCTTTACATAAGTCATAACACACTGTCTTAAGATAATAAGTCAGCCTTTTGCTAAGGTAGAAAAATGTTTAGACAAAAGAACCAGTAGTAGCGTCATTTCGTAAAAATAACGTCGGAGAAATTTTACGGCGCATGCGCTGCATTACTATCAACAATATTTAATCAAGTTGAGCGGTAAATATAGTTGACATGAGATTATGCATATCAAAGAAAGTTTGCCAAATTGGCGACAATTAGAACCAACTCCGATTAACTTTAATCGATGATTAACTTGATTGGCAGAATCACTTAGAACAACATATCTCTAATATACAGTTTGTTGTTCGTATTCTTTTTCAATATTTTAAATATAATTCTATCTATTAATTAATTTGATATTTCGTATCACTAAATAAAATAATGCTGATTGAGTTAATCAGAGTTGATCTAATTGTTGTTAAACAGTGTCAGGCAAAGGAGCACAAAGTTGTTTAAACAGGTCTGTCAAATTTTTACAGCGCACTGAAATTTTTTTATCTTTTTTAAATAATTAGTATGTACTTGACATACAAACTTCAACTTAACTTTTTGGCTGTCTACATTTGAGTCATGTTGTCGTATATAAAAAAAGTAGACATTTCTATGGTAACTCGATTTACTAAAGAACCACCTTAAATGTTTGCCTGCTGTTACTATAATATGTGATTTCAAACACCAAAATCAAAAGGACCGATACGGAGTAACGCTACTGGCTTTATTTATACTGTGTCAGAATTCAACTGCAAATCGTCCGTAAATACTAAAAAAGGGGCGAGAAAAGGGACTTCAAGTCCTAGAAAGGAGTGTAGTCTATTTGGACGAGATATTAGGCATAATTCAACTTGAACTTCTCATTGAGTTTAATTTCGTTTGATTTATCAATTATGCCAATGCTTTCCGCATGTAGATGTCGATCGGCATTTAGGCTGCGCGCGCATTGATGAAGGGCAGGAACCAAGCTGAAAATCGGCCGAAGTGTACAACTAAATCCCAGCTCTGACATAGATGTTCAGATAGCGACTTGCACTTGCAATGCGCTGCAAGAACATTCAGACTGGTTCTGTATATAGAAAATTGATTTATTGTAAAAATAAATGCGATAATCGCTGCTCGCGAAAAACAACACTATATAAAAATTTAAAAAAAAATCAGCTAGTATATTAAATAAAGTAATCGGAAAACAACAATTAAAACGAAGTATTCTTATTTTCTAGAACTGTATCGGAAAATTCTTCTAAATTTATTATGGACCGATTGTAAAAATTTGTGAAGACGCGAAACTGACCCGATCATGTAATTGTACGCTTAATTAGTTCTAAAAAAATACGTGTGGCTGACGAGATGGAGACGAGCCGGGTACTATGTGCAAAGAATATATTGGATCTGACTTCGCACTTGAAAAGGAGGAAAAAAGCCAATGGAAATTATCATTCTTTGGTAACTTAATGCGTGTGTCGATTTCGAGCCTCTCAGATAATAGCGAGGATGACCGCTTAAAGCGTTGTACGTTTTCTCGTTCTATTGTACTCGTTCTATGTGAACTCGAAACTCTTGTTGTCAGCCAGTTGTTTTGCGCGTACAAAGCGAAGAAATTTGTAGTTTTAGTTGTTAAAGGCTCTCTGTAATAAGTATTGAGGGGCTGAGAGCCTGACTTTGAGATTGATAGCCTAAGTTGATAGTCACATAGATCTTTGGAAGCCAAAAAACGAAAAGGACGGAATTAGAGATTGTTATTCTCTTGATTTGAGAACGAAAAATATCTCCAGTTCAAAGTGAGGATTTGAACACCTGGCCAGCTTTACTACTCATTTAAAATTTAATAAAATTTAACTGCGCTATCGAACATTTCTGGTCCTTCAAGCCGGATCCTTTATTGTGAGCAGCATAGTCCGCGGAAGAACAATGAGAGTCACATAGAGCATCATGTTGAGCAATAACTCAATCTTTCGGATCTGATAGCCAATTCTTATAACAATAGTATCACGTGTGGAATAGAGAACGTCCTCAAAGAATTAATTTGCGTCTCACTGCTCTTAAGGAGAATTGGGACAAATTCTTATGGTTCATGAGGCCATCACCTTAGCGATACGAGAATTAAGTTAGAATGATAGGATTGCCATCCGTCATTCATACTTTTCTAAGAACTATCTGTCAACGAATGAAAATTACTTAGAATCTACAGAGCGGATTAATTCACTGCTAGAATTACAGGTAAATCAAGGAAACACTTCTGGAACGTCATCAGGGACGTCATTATCACAAATGACGATCACTTCATTGTCGTCATCTCATATTCCTACATTTTTTTCATCAAGCAAGACTTTCTAGATTAGATCTTCCTAAATTTAATAGAACACTTTTAGATTGGTTGCTCTTTGATTTATCTTGTTCTTTAGTTATAGATAATTCGACACTGTCTTCAGTAAAAAAATTTCAATATTTAAAAACGAGCTAAAAACGAAGATACTGCAGCTCACATGCTAAGCAATACTACACTCACCGCAGATAATTTTGCAAAAGCTTGGGAATCCTTAATTTCCTTCTATGAAAATAAAAGGCTTTTAATTAACGCAGCTCTAAACTCTCTATTTAATTTAAAACGCATTACAAGAGAGTCTGCTGCGGATCTAAAAAAATTGTACACGCAAATCTATCGAATACTGGAAACGCTTGGAAGACTAGTAAATGCCTGAGATGACTTTTTGATTTTTATTGTGATTCAACGGCTGGATTCTGAGTCAATCAAAATATGGAAATAGCATATCGGTTCCTCGAAAGAGCTTCTTACGTGGAAAAATTCCGTGATCGGAATAGGCGGAAATAAATCAAACACCACTAAGGGGATGATTTCTTTCCAATTGAAGCCACATTTTAATTCATTCTTTGAATATTCAGTGACTGCTTATATTCTTCCTAAACTTACAGCTTCAATCCATCTGTTTCAATAAAAGAAAGCCTCACTTAATTGAGTGACAACTAGCCGATTCCGAATTTTTCTTGTCCGGTATATTCGATATTATTCTTGGAGCTGATATTTACGGCCAAATATTACAAAAAAGCATTGTCAAGGAACTGTTTGGTTTGCCCTACTGTGCAACTTATTGAATTAGATTGGATCATTTCATTTTCCAAGCTCCGAAGTGTTATCAACCAACTTTCATAATTTCCACATATCGATAGATGATGACCTCTACAAGTTGATTCACAGATTTTGGGAGCTTGATGAAGTCGCTCCATCGAAGGATTCCGATACTTTCGTCCGAAGAATAGACATGCGAGGAATATTTCATTTCCAGTACAATTACTTGCTTACCCATAATCAAGAAGGTCAATACTGTTAAACTCTCTTTCTGGAAGCCTGTTGATTAGCTAGGAGATTTTAAGAAAAAAGCCACTCGCATGATGCTTAGATTATCTAACAAACTTTCGATTGATCTGAATATGTATTCCGATTTTCTAAATAAATATGAATAAATATGACTTAATCATATGAGGATTGTTCCTGAGAACATTCCTGAATCACCTTATGCATTTTATCTTCCTCATCACGGAGTTAAAAGAGAGCAAAGCTTTACGACCAAATTACGCGTAGTTTTTAATGGATCAAGTGTTACTATATCAGTTTTTCTCTGAATGATTTGCTTTACACAGGAGCTAAATTACAAATAGATTTATTCGATGTCTTGATCTAGTTTCGTCAATTCAGATATCTTTTCCTCAGATATGGAGAAAATATATCGTTAAATTGAAATTAACCAAGATGATTGGAATTTTCAAAGGATACTATGATTATACAATTCACTTAAATTATGTACTTATCAATTGACAACAGTTACATACAGGTTAGCCTATGCCCTTTTTAGCATTACTATTCAGCAATTGATATACGACGAAGGTTCACGTTTTCCATTAGTCTCCTATTTACAAAAAGGAAGATAGACGATTTCTTCGGAGGAACGGACACAATCGAGGAAGCTTAGAAGATTAACCAGTTAAAGTAACTCTGCATAGCGGGCGATTTCAGATTGCAAAAGTGGTCAACTAATCATCCAAATATACTCCTTTTAATTCCTATGGAAGAACAGATAACTTTGGTATCTATTGATATTGATGATGATACTGTAGTTCATGTTCTAAGACTTCGATGGCAAGCGACGTCTTCCAGTTTTCAGCTTGCTGAGAGTGAGATTACAAAAAGAACTCACTATCATTCATTGCTAAGCTATTTGATCCCCTTGGTTTCCTGTCAGCGATTATCACTGCTAAGATTTTTATGCAGGTGTTATGGGCGATCAAATTAGAATGAGATGATCCATTACTCTGTCACTTGGCAAACCAATGACGCAACTTTGTGAAAAAGATTCTTTTCAAGAGATACCACGGATCATCTTTCTCCGATGGATAGGTTCGAGTGCGTATCAAGTAGAGATTCATGGATTCATGGATCCTCCGACGCATTACAAAAGGTCATGGCTGCTTGTTTATATTCGAATTATTACTTCTGCAGGAAATGTACTAATAAACTTCGTAGCTTTGAAAACTAAAGTAGCCTCCTTAAAAGCCGTCTTCCTAAGCTTGAATTATGTGAAGCAGTTTTGCTGATCAGCTAGTTGTTCACCTTCTAACCATACTGGAGTTAAAAAATCAGCCTATTGTCTTATGGACTCCTCGATCCTTATATCTGGTTAATAATCTTCCATTAAGGTGGAAGAACTTTGTTTATAATCGAGTTAGTTTCATTCAAGAAACTACTGCAAGCTGAGTGAAGATTTGTGTCTGGGCACGAAAACCCAGCAGATGTGGCTACCAGAGGACTTACGCCCTCTTAACTCAGTCTTGTTGATGGAATGGCCCTCATTGGCTTTCACAAACGATGTCATCTTGATCACAACATTCTCCGTCATCATCTTCAGAAGGGAGTCTTGAAAAACGCCCTACCAAGATACATACCGTTACATCTAGTCAAATCAAGGAGTGAGCTCTCCTTTCTAGATACTCTAATTTAACAAAATTGTCTCGCATTACTGCCAACATGCAATATCTAAATTCTGAAAAATTCCATCGGCATTCTCGCTATCTTTCACAACGCAAGAACTAGAGAATACAAAAGTTTTTTGGGTCAAAGTCTTTCAATGAATATTCTTTTGCTGAACTTTTGCTGAAACTGAACCAAAACTTGACTGTCAATTTCAACCAAAACCGAAACCAAAATTAAAAAATAAGAATCCTATAAAGGCCATATGTACCATATAGACATGCCCATATATTATATACTTTTTCTTCATAAATATCATAATTTATTCAAAACGATAATTAAATTCCGACCGAAATTTCGATTAGGTGTCAAATTTTGGCCAAAAAATATAAGTACTTCTTCTTAATAAACATTAATTTATGAGAAATAAGATCCAATCAAATGTATAACATACATTTGGTAGAGAGTGCTAAAGATCGGTCAAAGTTAGATGTTATGAATACAATATGTATTCTTAATTTTTTTAATTTAATTATCTCAAATGTAACTGTGCGCCGAAACATTCGGACATTAATCACAATCGATCTGAGACACTAATAATATAAGGAGCCGAAACATTTCGGCCATTTCTATATATGAAATAATCTTCCCTGAATTGTTTCAGTAAAGAATTTATTGCGAAAAATATTACCTCAGTCAAGATTCAAACCTTTCGACTTTCTGGAGCAAGTGTCTAGCCAATTCGAGCTTTCATGCTCTTTATCATATGTACGTTATATATAATGTACATCATAATTTAATTATTGAAACAATAATTATACATATTAAAATTAATATTTATGAAGAAGAGCTATATAGTTCAGTCGAAATTGACAATGAGTGTTTGTTTTTAATTTTGGTAAAAGTTTCGGTCGGAACTACAACAATAAGTGCGGATACTGAATGCGAAACTGAAGCGGTTAATGCAGGCAATAGCTGTTGTATTATCTACTCTGAGAAGAATCTGATAATCTTCTGCAAAACATTTAAGAGCGTAAAAGGCCATCTTCAGCTCCAGAAAATTAATATGGCTGGATTTTTCGGACCACCAGCCATGGATGCGCCATATGATACTCCTCAGCCTGATAATGATGAATAGAAAAAATCTCTAGAACCGGGAAATCGGAGCGAATGATATTTACCTACTCTAGATATACGAAGATATTAATCCACCATCTGATATCTTCTGGTAGATGGACAGGAATCCATCATGGCCGAATAGTTTTCACCGGAATCTGATAAAGCCGCAAATTTCGATCTCTCAGAAATCTTGATATGAAGAAGCCCATATTGCACTGGGCAGATCAAGATCAAAGATCCAATCATATGTGCAAAATCACGAATCTTACAACTACTTTTGTCTGAGAAGCTTAATATCAATTTAAGCAGGTTTATGTGACGTTTCGGGGAGATCCAAACCTCGCCAACTGGCGCTTCGAGTCGAAAATGAAACCAAGGTATTTACAATTCCATGATGGAACCAAGGTGAGATTTTGAGTAGTTGAGGAGAAAACCTAGAGACGACAATAAATCAATAGATTCGTTTAAGTTATCTAGTCTTTTTTCAAAAAGGCAATGAGAAGAAGATCATCTAAGTAAATTACTGAACAATATCCCTTTGCCCTTAGATGTGCCACTACTGGGCATAGAATCTTGGTAAAGATGAAAGATACCGAGACAAGTCAAAAGATAAAAAACTGTGAATTCATACCCGCAAAAATTCATCCTAGGTACATCCTACAGATGTCGAGAGATTTTCAAACATCCAGAGTACATATCTAAAGAAACTTAGAAGATATTTAGGATATATTGAGGATGTTTATATGTCCTCTTATTCTACATTCATAGGACATCATCGTTTAGATATCATTAGGCTGTTTCTGGATGATCAAATTTCATCCTTATCTTTATCCAGTGAACATCCTAAAATGTCTTTTAGAATGTTAAATCCTTGTAGAAAAATATTACTGAGCACTTCTACGCAGTAGTATTTTTTTACAAGGGTATATCTGCGTCTCAGAAACTAACTATGAATATAATTCTATTTAAAAAAAAAACACTTTTAGACACACACTGATCAAGCTAAGAGTAACTCCACTTGCAGACAAACTCCATTTACATACGTTTCTTTATAGGATTCGCGTCATGTTCTTTTTAGGAAAACGAATCCATCTGACGGCGATACTACGTCACTTACGAGAGGCAACTGGAACTGAAGATCTGATAAGAGATGGAGGCCCTCAGACAACTTGATAAATTATGTTCTTTAAGGAAGCATCTTGTGAAAAGAAATGATGAAACTTTAATAGATCCATTATGTTAGATCCGAGCGCGTTTAAGCAAGATCCGAGATGGATGTCTCTTAACCTGTATTCTTTCTTTAGGAAGGTCTGTTATCTAGATAGGACTGACATCAATTATTGATCTTCTAATCTTAATAGATTTGAAGAGATTTTTGCAAGCTTATCATAAGTCTTTTTTAGGTCTCTACATGTCAGATCATGTAGTAATCAGAATAACAGAATCCTAGATTGAATCATTCATTAAGCATTGCTCTTCTCCAAAAAGTTTACTTATCAAAAATCTCTCCTTCATCAAAGCTGGAAATCTCCTGGTCTACTTCCTGATCAATGAAAGCTACTCTAATGTAGGATCTTTTAGTTGCTCTGCTAGAACATAAAAGAAAAAACGAGATTTGATTGAAGCAGCGGCTATTTTTTCTTCGCTGTAACGAGAGAATATACCTGATGCGCCGCCCCAGTTCGTAGGAACCTTCTGCCCATCTCGAATTCTCGAATCCCTCTCGCGAGAGGGCTGTATTCTCTGACGGGAGAAGAAAATTTTCTATCGGCCGTAACCGTGAATAAGGGGAGATCTCTGCACTTGTCATATCCGCTATATTCTGAGTACTATGTTATTTCATGAAGGCAAAAATTTCCTTCGGAGTCTCAGCTAATGCCTCTTCCGTCGAAGACTGAAGAAATGAAGAACTCCTTAAGATATCCTTCAAAGGTTATATCCCGTCTCGGCGAGATATCCCGCAAAGAATCTCGAGATCTGACGATCTTGAGATTTCTTTCTATATCTATGCTTCTTCTTAAAAACGATGTTCTTCTTAAAAATGATGACATCCTGAGTCTCTCCTTTGACATTACGAACCAAAACTTAAGCAAAAAAGAGTTATTTAGCACAAAAAAAATAAAACGAAAACTATTGATTGTTGCGCAACAAAAACACAATGAATTTGGCACCACTAGCACCGCGTGATCAAATATAGAATACCCCTACTCTTTTCACTATTTGAATTGTTGGTAAAAGCGTGCGATTATATTCCATCTGGCACGCAATTCCGTAATTGTCTTCACGCTTACCGAGTCGGTATCATTGCGCAGATATTTTATATGGTGAAAAATCGTCCCCTGGACGAGAGCACTAGCATAATTCTTGTTGTTTATCAAAAAGTAAGAACAAAAAATAGTGTTATAAAATTGCGTTATAAACGTCAGTGAAACGCAGCTCTAATAAAATATGAAAAGTGTCATTTTTTAAATACTTTTAATACCTCCAGTATACATTATTAACCCTTAATATACATTTTTGGTCCATTCGTATCTTGCATATTTCTTTTCTTTGAAATACTAAGAACACTTGGTTCAAATATTAGTCCTTTTTTTATTCCTAAAAAAAGTTTGACATCTAGTGAACAAGTTTTATGTGTTGCCGGCCTCAATTCATGCATATCCTTAAATTGGTAACTCCGAAATTTGGGGTCACAAATGATGTGTGTGCAGAGTGTACATGTTTCGTAACTAAAAAATTTTTATTACAGACAACATATTAATCCTAAATAATTACGACTTTTGGCACCCTTGTGCTAATTATATATTATGTTGTTTGTAATGTTATAAAGAACATTTTTCTAAGAAATTATAAGTTTTTTTTAACAAAAGGAATAATAAAATGCTTTGTTTAAAGTGTAAATGTAATATATTTTCAATTTATAGCCATTCATGTAGGATAACTCCGGGAAATATGCTGCGCTGGAATTTACACTTCAGAAGTCAGAAAAAAATGGAATTTTCCTGCAATTTTGTTACATGCCTTTATGTTATATTATAATTGTGTTATGATTTCAGTTTCTTACTGTTAATATTGTTGCGCCCTCGCAATGATCACACTCGCGTCCGCGACGCGTTCTTTCGAACCACGGAAAAGAAAGGCCTCAAGGAAAAGTAGGAAATGACAAGAAACCTTTTTATTAGTAAGAGAATATAGCACGAGCAATCAAGAACATCGTAATATATAATATGGAATATCTCGACAGAAATGCACGTCCGAACGAACTGCTTTTCCAAGATGCCTGTCGCGGACCATTGACATGTCGTCTTGGCAACTTAACATAGGTGTCAAAACAGTGCAACATGCGATGGAGTACAATATTAATGCGTAACAATATTAACGGAATTATTATGAGTTCAATCGATTTATCACTGTAATAAATAATACCATCATAAATTAAAGTCTATGTAAAATGATGACTGTAGGGCATGTAAAAGACTTAGTAGTTATTTCGTGATACATGCGTGTAGTGGAATAGTAAAACATATTGTATAGCAAAATACAAGTGCTTTGCTTTCGTATTCTTTGTTTAGTTTGTTGTATCCCACCTGTTTAGGATTAGTTGTACAGCATTTATGACGAGCGGGATTTATGTTCAAAATATACAAAGTACAGATTGAATTCAGTGCATTAAATGCAATAAACGCATTATATGAAACATGTATCTCATGTCGTAACACTTGTAACACATGTAGGAAAAGATTGTAATTATTATTTATTATTTCATAATACATATTTATCATTCTTATTCCTTAATAAAACTTTATAAACATATTTTATAAGTTATTGTGTCATTTTACGTCTTATTTATATGCATTATTTGTAAATTTTTCATGAATCATACAAACTTTCCCCCTCCCCTTCTTTGAGTACCCATATATCCCACTCCTATAGGATATATGGCAAAAATGCAAGGGTTTCAAAAAGTTTATTTTTTAATATGAAAAATAAATATTTCGGATTTCTAATATTTTTTTCATAGTAGAAATATATAGTATAAAGTTTTTACTGATAGTTCGTTTACTTTAAACATAATAAATAATACTTAATAAATTAAGTTTTTAATAAGGGGCCGCCTACCGAAATTACCCTATATTTATAAAAAAATATCATTTTCAAGTTACTCAATAATTAAACTTTTTGAACAGCTGATACTTGAACTAATTTTTTTTTTGTAGTTTGCAATACCAGTTTTATAATTGAACTATACCTTTCCTTTATTTTTGTTTTAGAATTTTACATTTTTATATGAAACAATACAATTTTTCGGTAAAAAATATCGATTAAGCTGCAATGATTTTAATTTTGACATATGTTGTGAAGATCATGATCCTGAGTGACTTTCAATAAGTTTTAGCCGTCGCTCATCCTTCGTTAAAAAGTTATAAACAAAAGAAATAACATCTCATTTTTGCTATACAAAATCAAAATTTTGACTCCTACCCGACTTTTCTCTTATTTGGGGACGTGCGACTTTCACCTGAAGCGATTCTCATCTTACCTCTCCCTCTGCTTGGAAGCGCACAACTTCCACGCGAAACGACTATCCCCTATCTTCTTCCCTACTTGGGGACTCACGACTTTTACCCAAAGCGACTTTCACCCCACTTTATCTCCTGCTTGAGGGCGCACGATTTTTACTCGAAGCGACTCTCATCCTTCTAAACTACATCCACTTAAATTCCATCCTCGCCCATTGCTTAATGGTGCATAACTTTCCACGCGGAAGAATTTGTCTGCTTAAAGCAGTAAATTTGTTTTGAAACAATGAATTACTGCATGTTTATAAAGCAGAGAATTTATGTGAAAATACATACTAAGCATACCTACTCTTTGGATTTCTTCGCTTAAATTCGATATCATTGCTCTTTCATTGTCAGTATCATTTCTTAAAAATTTTTTGTTAATAACTTTTTAACGAAGAACGAGCGATGGCTAAAACTTGTTGGAGGGTGTGACCCTGAAATAAAATTTTTTTCAATAAATACTACACATTTTTTCAGAATATATGTTAATTTTCATCACTTTTATAAGTATATATAAATTATTAAATGATTTTTACATATATTTGATATCTTTAGAAAGTATTTGTACAGTTATATATTTATTGTAGATAAATTGAAAAAATTTTATAATATATCTTAGGACTGTATATGTGAGAAATACATAGAAGAAACCTATAGAAATCAATGCTTTAAATGGTCTATAACTGGAGCTTAAGTGCTTGTACGATTCTGTGAATGTGAATTTATGTAGGGTATCCCATTTTAATTTCTCCAGGCAAATATTTCAAAAAATATGGAAGACATAGAAAAATGTTTCAAATGAAAGTTTCAACGAGGATGTATTTTGTCATGTTGTTTTTTTCTAAGTGGAGGAGTCTAAAAGATATGAAGGTTCTTTCATTTTTTTTTTAATGTAATTGTATGATTTTTTTACACATATGATTCCTTTAATTATTCTACATATAAAAGTATGAAGATAGTGATACCAAAAACTAGTTTACAAGATATTTACATTTTATTCTGGCACATATTGACATAAAATGTTAAATAACTCGTAAACTATTAACTTTTTGATAACCGTACCTTAATACTTTTATGAACAAAATAATGAGAAATCAGTTGGTGGAAAGAAAACACATAGTTGTTTTAACAAATATGTATGCAATGTTAATATACAGGGTGTCTGGAAATAATCGCCAAATATTTCATGGCCAAGTAGAGCGGACTAAACTTAGTCGAAAAGTCCTCTACCATTTTGTAAGTTTCCCCAATAGTTAATAAGATATTAATCCTTAAAGATAACCAAATATGCGCACCCGCCCGGCCTTCTACTGTAAAGTGTATACGCCTACCGATCGCTTGACGCGAGGGTCGTGGGAGAGAAGATTGGCTGGTAAGCGCCCCGTGCTGCGCACATCGCCGCAAACCTCTATAGCTCGGACGGCGCGCTTGCCAGACTATTTAGTAGACCGGGCGAGCGCACATATTCAACTATCTTTAAGGATTAATATCTCCTTAACTTGGGAAAACTTACAAAATAGTAGAGAACTTTTCGACTCAATTTAATATATTCTACTCATGAAATATTTGATGCTTATTTCCAGATACCCTGTATAAGTATAATTTTTTTAAATAAGTAACTATGTATTTTTTTTCCACCAACTGATTTATCTCATTATTCTATTCATAAAAGTATTAATGTATGATTATCAAAAAGTTAATAGTTTACGGATTATTTAACATTTTATGTTAATATGTGCCAGAATGAAGTGTAAAATCTCGTAAACTATTGGTTTTTTGATATCATTATCTTAATATCTTTTCTTGCAGAATAATTACAGAAATCATATTTTGTGAAAAAGAATCATACAATTCTATT
>Ga0157363_1002371_pt1 | contig 16559 bp, 16 predicted proteins | sample AttsexASBM1_FD_111477 | JGI IMG/M metagenome (GOLD analysis project Ga0157363, IMG submission 111477) | Fungus gardens microbial communities from leaf cutter ant in Ribeirão Preto, State of São Paulo, Brazil - Atta sexdens ASBM1 | ecosystem: Host-associated > Fungi > Mycelium > Unclassified ... | reverse complement strand
TTGCGATCAAATTGCTCGATTCGTGCACCGTCTCCTGCTGACGTATCGTTGCGGAATTCAAGTACCAGCAGATCCGGATTATCGGTGCTGTATACGGTTTTCGCTTTACCGCGATACAACTCAGCTCGCTTTTGCATCTCATTAACTCCAAACATGAAAGAACCCGTGTTCAGCGGTGTTTCACCGCGCGATGACTGCCTGACGCAATCGTTTACTTCGCCGGGCGCTATTATGCCAAATCCAAAACAAAAAGGCCGGAGAATCTCCGGCCCTTTGGCAATTTATTTGTTCAGTGCACCCTGGAACACCGCCACCAGCGCGTCATTCTGCGCCTGAGTGAGCACATGGCCCTTAGGATCAATGAACTGCAGACTGCTGCGGTTATCCAGATCGCCAACCTGCAATTTGTAATCGCCGTTTGGCAGCTCAGGATCTTTCGCACCAATCGCGTCGAACGCGCTGCTGCCTGGCTGTTTGTAGGTTACTTTCAGACTCCCCTGCGAGCGGTTGTCATCGGTCACTTCCATGCCCACACGCTTCAGCGCCGCTGGCAGACGCTGCCAGGTGACGTTAAACGGTGAACGCAGCACCAGCAGTGGCAGACCGGTATCATCTGCGCCGCTCTGGACATCAATCTGTCCGGTCGCGCGGCCTGCAGCGGCATCGGCGCTGGCGGTATCAATCTTATCCAGACCGGTGCTGATATCGTTCAGCATCTGGCCGGTGTAACGTTGGATCTGTGCCGGAGCCGTCACCGTTTCACCTTTTTGCTGCAGTTCCAGCAGACGGACTGTCAACACCTGCTGATAGCTCTGGTTTTGTACGCTGATCTGATAACGACCACGATACTGGTTATCTTCATCCGCACGGTTCCACTGCACCCAATCGGTGGTCAGCTGCTGCCCAGCATCATCACGCTGTGCAATCGGGAACTTGTAGGACTGGATCACATTCACCACCTGTGACCAGATCGAGCCACGGCTGCTCTCAACCGCCAGCACACCGGTATTACCAGTGAACTGTGCACGCGTGCCGTTCAGCAGCGCCAGAGGTTGAGCCGGAGGACGAATATCCAGTTCTTTACCTACTGCACCCTTCGCAACAGTGTGCGGCACATCGTAATCGCCATTCTGCAGAGGCAGAATCATCCCCGCCGGGGCTTTTAAATCATGCAGTTCAGGCGCCTGCAGGTAAGATTCATCACCGCTGACCTGGCGCTTATAACGCTGATCGCTGGAACAAGCTGTTAGCAGCATCAGGGTGGACAGGCCCACCACGGTTGCCAGCGTCGAGCGCTTAACTGAATAACTCATTGATTCTCCCTAATTTATCGCAGACCCGCTTTAATCAGCGCCTGAGCCGTTTTCGCCTGACCAGCTTCGGTCAGTGGCGTCATCGGCAAGCGCAGCGTGTCATCCGCGATTAATCCTAGCTGTTTCGCTGCCCATTTAACCGGGATTGGATTGGGTTCACAGAAAAGCGTCTGGTGCAGGTGCATCAGACGCTGATTCAGGCGACGCGCTTCGGCAAAATTACCCTGTTGCGCCAGCGCACAGAGTTCAACCATTTCACGCGCTGCAATGTTGGCTGTAACCGAGATTACGCCTTTGCCGCCCAGTTGCATGGAGTCCAAAGCTGTCGCGTCATCGCCGCTGACAATAATGAACTCATCATTAACCAGCTCTTGGATCTGAGAAATACGCGATAAGTTCCCGGTGGCCTCTTTGATTCCGATAATATTTTTAATTTCGGCCAGGCGAGCCACGGTTTCTGGCAGCATGTCGCAGCCCGTACGTGATGGTACGTTATACAGCATCTGTGGCAGATCGGTGCTTTCGGCAATCGCTTTGAAGTGCTGGAACAGACCTTCCTGAGTTGGACGGTTGTAGTAAGGCGTCACGGTCAGACAACCCACCACACCGGTGCCGGTAAAGCGCTTCGTGAGAGAGATACCTTCAGCAGTGGCATTGGCGCCGGTACCGGCAATCACCGGGATACGGCCATCCGCCAGCTCCAGGGTCTGCATCACCACATCGCCATGTTCTTCATGGCTGAGGGTAGCGGATTCGCCGGTGGTGCCAACAGAAACAATCGCCGCGGTGCCGCTGGCAACATGATAATCAATCAGTTTTTTCAAACTCTCGCGGCAGACATTACCTTTTTCATTCATTGGCGTAATGAGCGCAACAATACTTCCGGTGAACATGGGCTATCCCCTCGACAAACAAGTGCCTCATGTTACGTTTTACCTCGAAAGAAAAGCAAGCGAGCCAAGCCATTCCTACCCTTGTCAGCAGTTTTTTTTATGTTTACCTTATGGTTATTAGCGAACGTACAGGAAATGCCATTTTGTCGCAGTCACAGCCTCACCATCTGGTGATCACCGCATTGGGCGTTGATCGTCCGGGTATCGTCAATACCATCACTCGCCACGTCAGTAGCTGCGGCTGTAATATTGAAGACAGTCGTCTGGCAATGCTGGGCGATGAGTTCACCTTCATCATGTTGCTTTCGGGGAGCTGGAACGCGATAACCCTGATTGAATCCACGCTGCCGATGAAAGGGGCTGAGCTGGAACTGTTGATTGTGATGAAGCGCACTAATGCGCGCGTCACCCCACCGATGCCTGCCACGGTATGGGTGCAGGTGGAAGTGCCAGATTCTCCTCATCTCATTGAGCGCTTTACCGATCTGTTCGATAAACATCAGATGAACATTGCCGAATTGGTGTCGCGTATTACCCCGGCACAGGAAGGTGTCCCACCGACACTGTATATTCAGATGACGGCACACAGCCCGGATAATCAGGCCAGCGCACCGTTTGAACAGGCCTTCAACAATCTGTGTGAAGAACTGCATGCACAAGGCTCAATTCGTCTTTATAGTGTCACCGACGATGCCAACAACACCCTGTAAGCTAACGCCGGATTATTTCTCCACACACTCTGCCCTGCGGCATACCGTGTAGTGAAATAACCCAGAGGGTGGCACCCGCTGGTGCTTTTTGCCGCGAGGGTGTATTACCCACAGCATGAAGAAAAAAATGGAGAGTTGTGATGAATCCACTGAAAGCCGGTGATACCGCACCGAAATTTAGCTTGCCCGATCAGGACGGCGAACAAGTAAATTTGGCCGACTTCCAGGGACAGCGCGTTCTGGTCTATTTCTACCCGAAGGCCATGACGCCGGGTTGCACCGTTCAGGCCTGTGGTCTGCGCGACAACATGGATGCGTTGAAAACCGTGGGCGTGGAAGTGCTGGGCATCAGCACCGATAAGCCTGAAAAATTGTCACGCTTCGCCGAAAAAGAGGTGCTGAACTTCACCCTTTTATCTGATGAAGACCACCAGGTCTGTCAGGAATTCGGTGTCTGGGGTGAGAAAACCTTTATGGGTAAAACCTATGACGGTATCCACCGCATCAGTTTCCTGATCGACGGCAACGGCAAAGTTGAGAAAGTCTTCGATGACTTCAAAACGTCGAACCACCACGACATCGTGCTGGATTATCTGAAGTCGGCATAAAATAAAACGGGTGCACAATGTGCACCCGTTTTATTTACCCCTGCTGATGCTCCAACGTGGTTTCCGGCCAGGCGCGCACCACGGCCTTGATTAACGTGGCCAGCGGAATGGCAAAGAACACGCCCCAAAAGCCCCACATACCACCAAAAATCACCACCGAAAGAATGATCACCAGCGGATGCAGGTTGACCGCCTCTGAAAACAGAATCGGCACCAGCACATTGCCATCCAGCGCCTGCACCACCAGATAAACGATAAACATCGTCCAGAAATCCGTGCCCAAACCCCACTGGAACAGGCCGACACCAATCACCGGAATCGTGACAACCATGGCGCCGATGTAGGGAATTAGCACGGAAATCCCGACCAGTACCGCCAGCAGCAACGCATAGTTGAGCCCTAAGACCAGGAAGGCAATCCAGGTGACAAACCCTACCGCGACCATCTCCAGCACTTTGCCACGAATGTAGTTGGTGATTTGCTGATTCATCTCCTGCCACACTACGCCCGCCAACCCGCGATTGCGCGGCAGAACGCGACGCACAGCATTGAGCATCTGCTCCTTATCTTTCAGCAGGAAGAACACCATCAGCGGCACCAGCACCAGATAGATCATCAGCGTCATCAGCCCGACTAGCGAGGCCAGCGAGTACTTCACCAATGACTCCCCCAATCCGGTCAGGCGGCTACGCAGATTCTCCACGATGATATCGATGATGCCCGCATCCACCAGCGCCGGAAAACGCTTCGGCAACCCGGCTGCATAGACGTAGAGCTTATTGAGCATATTCGGCAGGTCACGCAGCAAATTGATGCCCTGCTGCCAGGCCACTGGCGCAACAATCAGCACCATCACCAGCAAAATACCGGCAAAAACAATCAGCACCATGCTGGTGGCGCAGGTGCGGCTGCATCCCAGGCGCTGTAATCGAACGGTTGGCCACTCCAGCAGATAAGCCAGCACCAGCGCGACCAGCAACGGTGCTAATAATCCACTGAAGAAAAACAGGATACAGAACGCCATCAACAGGATTACCAGCAGGCCAATCGCCTGCGGATCGCTAAAGCGACGTTTGTACCATTGGAAAAGCAGAGCCAGCATTTCACTTCCTTGACGCCAAAAACGGGATGACGATTGTACAGAAATTTGCAGTCGATGCCCGGTTCAGATGAACCTGTGCCGGGCACATGTTTGGTGCGGAATGAGAGAGCCGCCGTTAGCAGCGGCTAAGTGAAGATTAGCGGGTAATGCTGCTCACCAGCGCGTCCTGACCGGCAATCATTACGCAGTTACGTCCGGCATTTTTCGCCTGATAGAGTGCGGCATCCGCCTGTTTCAAGCTCACATCTTGCGGCTGGTTATCGGCCTCCCAATGTGCGATGCCCACTGAAAGCGTGATATGCCCAACATGGTCAATCCAGCTCTCGGCGATGCTGGTACGCACGCGCTCGGCAATCACCCGCGCTTCTTCCGTCGAGGTGGCTGGCAACAGCATCAGAAATTCCTCGCCGCCATTACGGCACACCACGTCGGTCTGGCGCGCACTGTTACGCAGGGTACGCGCCACCTGTTTGATCACTTCGTCACCAACATCATGGCCGAAGTTGTCATTCACCCGCTTGAAATGGTCGATATCCAGCGCCAGCACCGCAAAAGGCTGACGCATGGTTTCGAAGTAATCCAGCACCGCACTCAGGCCACGGCGGTTAAGCAAACTGGTCATCGGATCGGTTTGTACTTCCGATTTCAGCCGACCGATTTTGTCCTGTACCAGTCCGATCCCGGTGAGCAAGGCGCGCTTCACCTGTGCGGCTTCGAAGTACCAGGCACGAATACCGCCAATTTCACCCGAGACGCCCTGGGTGTCCATCTGACTGGCTTTACGCGCCAGTTGCCACAGCGGCAAGGCAATCAGACGGGCGAAGATCACCGCCATCAGTAAGGTCAGCAACGCAAACGGCACCGAGTTTTTCAGCACTTTCAGCAGCAAACCCGAGAGCGGTTGCAGGGTGACGTCGGTTGGTTTGAGCGCCACCACCATCCAGCCGGTGGTCGGCACAATGGCGTAACCCGCCAGTTTCGGCGTGTCTTCTTCTTTGACCTGCACCTCGCCATTGGTGCTCTCATTGCGTTGACGCTCGCTGACGATCTCTGGCGCGGTTTTACCAATCAGCTGGCTATTCTGGTGATAAAGCACCTGATTGTTGCGATCCAATACATACACGCGCGTGCCATCCCGGTAGAACTGCTCACCGAGTAAGGCATTGAGGATACTTTTCTTCTTCAGATAGATAGTGCCGCCTACATAGCCGAGGTAGCGTCCTTCGTTGCTCCAGATCGGCCAGGAGACAAACACAATCAGATTGTTGGCAGCAGAGATGGTGGGTTTGCTCACCATCGGTTGGCGCTGTGCCAGCGCTTCCCGCGAAGCCTGGCTGGTGAGCTGCATGCCTTTAAGCATCAGTGACTCAGGCGAAATCGCTTTCACTATCCCATTGGTGTCGACCACCGCAACGGAGTTGAAGCTATTGGTTTGCTCACGCAGACGATTCACTTCCTGCTGCGCCAGTTCTGGATTATCAAAATCCTTGCCCAACTGCGTCGCGCTGTAGTGCAGCTGCGACTGTGCCAGCTGGAAAAAGACTTCCGTGGTGGCAGCCAGTTTGGTGGCATAAGCGCGATTGGCTTCGAGCGTGCTCTCGATCAGCACCATACGCTGCACACGCCAGGTGGCGTACAAGGTATTGGCGAGCGTAATGACGATACTGGTGATCGCCAGCAACGCGATCAGCGTACGCAGGTCAGTTTTTGGCCGGATGCGCATCAGCATGACGCAACCGCCCTGGTGTGAAAATTCATCATTCGCGTGCCTGACAATATAGTTATAGTTGGACTAGCTACCCCTGGTGAGGGAACCGCCAATTGTACACCTGCAAACCAGATTGAGCACGAACCATCCTGTCAGACACGCGCAATTATTCAGCAAACGTTGGCGCTAATCGATCAGACCATTCGCATCATAGAACGGCCACGGGCCCGGATAATCGCCGATAGCGCACTGGTGTGTCGTCATACCTTGCTGTGGGTGCCAGCGATGTAGCAGGAAACCCGGCGGCTCCAGCACGAAATTCGCCGGACCATTTTCAGACAAATCAAAGGCCACCTGATGCGACACGCCTGGCGCAACGCAGGCTAACGTACCGGCGAAGCGCGCCTGTACCGAACGATGCAAATGACCGCTCAACACGCGTTCCACCTGCGGATGCTGGCGAATAATCGCCGCCAGCGCGTCGGGATTACGCAGGGGTTGCTTATCCATATGGCCGATACCGGAAACCAACGGTGGATGGTGCAACATCACCAGCGTAGGCAATTGTGGCTCACGTGCCAGCTGTTCTTCCAGCCATTCCAACTGCGCTTGATCCACATAGCCCCACGGCTGCTGCGGCACGCTGGAGTCCAGCGCCAGCAGCTGCACCCCTTTCACCCGCGCCTGCCAGTTGAGGGTTTCGCCACGTTGCAGATAGTGGTGATCCGGGAATGCCGCGCGTAGCTGCTGGCGATCGTCGTGATTGCCCGCCATCAGCATGTAAGGCAGTTGCAAACGTCGCAGCGCCGTTCGCAGCGTTTGATACTCTTCTGCGTTGCCGAAATCCACCAGATCGCCGGTGATCACCACCATGTCCGGGCGCGGCGTCAAACGATTCAGGGTGTCGATGACCCGCAGCAGCGCCGCCTGGGTATCCACTTTTTTATACGACAGGCGACCGTTCGCCTTGATATGTAAATCACTTATTTGCGCAATCAGCGTCAATGCTTCAGACACGAATTTCTTCCTCAGGATGCAGAAAATTGCAGGGCGGCGTCTTGCGCCAGCGTCCAGCTCACCGGTTGTCCGGCATGCCAGGCTTCACGCGCATGGCGATCGACCTGAATCGGCATTGCAAGGCCGATATCGATCATCAGCCGCTGCGACGCGCCTAAAAAGGTGCTGGCAAGGATAAAGCCCTGGCGTGCGTAGCGATTATCATCGGCGAGTAGCACATCTTCCGGACGACAGAAGCACTGAGGATTGCCGCGCTTATCCACATCGACGCAGTTAATCGCCCCGACAAAATCGGCGACAAACTTCGAAGCGGGATGCTGATAGATATTTTGTGGCGTATCGATCTGCACCAGACGCCCCTGCTCCATCACCGCGATGCGATCACCGAGTGCCATGGCTTCTTGCTGATCGTGCGTGACGTACACGGCGGTGATCGCCAGCTTCTTCAATAAGGTGCCGATTTCCAGACGCAGGCGATCGCGCAGACGTGCATCCAGCGCCGCCAGCGGCTCATCAAACAGCAGCACTTTGGGTCTGGCTGCCAGCGCACGCGCCAGTGCCACACGCTGTTTCTGTCCACCGGATAACTTATCAATGCTGCGCTGTGACAATGCGCTGAGATCCACCAGCTCCAGCATCTCCTGCACGCGCGCTTCACGCTCGGCACGCGCCACGCCCTGCACTTTCAAGCCGTAGGCCACGTTCTCGGCCACGTTGAGATTGGGAAACAGCGCATAGTTCTGGAACACCATGCCAACGTTGCGTTTCTCAATCGGCAACGCGGTAACGTTACGATCGTCGAACCACACCTCGCCGCCCGCATCACAGCGCTCAAGCCCGCTGATGATGCGCAAGGTGGTGGTTTTTCCGCAGCCAGAAGGCCCGAGCAACACCAGGGTTTCCCCGGGATTCACGGTCAGATCGAGCGGATGCAATGCCAGTTGGTGATTGAAGTGACGTGAACAACCGCGTAGCGTCACGGTAACGGCCGCAGGATTCATGCCGCCTCCTTGTTTTGGCGCGATACCGCGCGGTTAAGCCAGTGATTCACCGCATTCAGCATCAGCAGTAGCGGCAAAATCATCAGAATGAAAATCAGCGTATAAGCGGAACCCACTTCCAGTCGCATCGAGGCGTAACTGTCCGCGAGGCCGACCGGCAGGGTTTTGGTCAGCGGCGTATGCAGCATCCAGGTGATGTTGAACTCCCCCACCGACAGGGTGATCACCATAAAGGCGCCCGCCAGAATGCCGTTGCGGCAGTTGGGTACCACCACGGTAAAGAAGCGCTGCCACAGGCTGGCACCGAGGCTGGCGGAAGCTTCTTCCAGACGCGGCATATCGATCGCCTGCATCACCGCCAGCACCGGTCGCATCATAAACGGCAGCGTGAACAGCACGTGACCAATCAGAATAAATACCCAGCTGTCACGCAGGCCGGAAAACTGGCCGTAAAGCAGAATGATGCCGAGCGCAGTGGCTAAGCCGGGCAGCGCCACGGGCAACATCAGGCACTCTTCAATACGTGCTGCCCAGCGGCCGGGCGCTTTCAACAAGCCCCACGCGGCGGGTACGCCAATCACCAGAGTGACCAAAAAGCAGAACAGCGCTATCAGCAACGACAGCCAGAAGGTATCAGCGTACATCTCCCACACTTGCGCCACCCATTTCAGGGTCAACCCGCTGCGCAGGCCGATAAAGTAGTTATTGGTGACACCCGCCAGCATTGACAGCACCACCGGCACAATCATAAACAGCGCGGTGAGCGTGGTGACAAGCAGCTGCAGGCTAAACAATCCGCGACGATTCATGCGGCCCCCTTGTGTGCCAGACGGCGCGCTAACATCAGCGCCAGCCAGGCGACCGCGCCCATCACCACCGACAGCGCCGCCGCCGTAGCAAAGTTAGCGTAGTTAGTGAATTCGCCATAAATGGTCAGCGGTAACACCGCCAAATCGGTGCCGAGCGTAAAAGCGGTGCCAAACGCGCCCATGCTGGTGGCGAAACAGAGTGCGCCGGTAGAGAGCAATGCCGGCTGCAGGCCGGGCACGATCACGTCCCAGGTAATACGCCACTGACTGGCGCCAAGTGATCGCGCTGCCTCTTCCAGCGAGCGGTCAAGCTTTTCACTGGCCGCCACCAACGTGACGATGGCGCGCGGCAGAGAGAAATAGAGATAGCCGATAAACAATCCGGTGAGTGAATAGGCCAGCGTCCAGCGCTCGTGCACCAGGCTCATGCTAATTTGCGCCAGCAAGCCCTGACGGCCAGCGAGCATCACCACCAGAAAACCCACTACCACGCCGGGAAAAGCCAGCGGGAAGGTCAATAAGGCTAATAACGTGCCGCGCCCAGCAAAACGCTGACGCGCCAGAAAACAGCCGACGATGGCAGCAATCACCAGCGTGACCAATGTCACCGCCAGCGACAGCAATACGGTATTCAGCAAACTCAGCAGGTAATTCGGCTGGCTAATCACGGTCCAGTAGCCGCTGTGCTGGGTGGTGCGATCGTTTTGCATCCCGATTTGCAGCAGGCGCGCAAACGGCAGCAACCAAAATGCACTGAAGAACAGCAGCGCGGGCAGCGTCAGCCACAACCATTTGCTGCCCGGCAAGCTGCGAGCCTGGCGGCGTGAAGCCGCCAGGGTGTCGGAGATCGACATGATTAGTGAATCTCGCTCAGGTACTTCGCAGAGAACGCTTTCTGCGCATCGGCCATCTGCTGATAGTCGACCGTTTGGGCGCGTGCATAATCGCTATCCGGCAGGAAGAATTTCTTCGCTTCGGGTGACATTGCAGAAGTACGCACCGGGCGCAGGAAGGCATTGGCCCAGATCGCCTGACCTTTGTCCGACAGCACATAGTCGATCACTTTCTTGCCATTAGCTTCGTGTGGCGCGTTCTTCACCAGACTGATGACGTAAGGAACCGTCACCGTGCCCTCTTTCGGGATCACAAACGCAACGTTGGCGTGATCTTTATATTTGGCGCGATAGGCGTTGAAGTCGTAGTCGAGCAGAATCGGGATTTCGCCGGAAATCAGACGCGCATAGGCAGTCTGCTTCGGTACGATTGGCTGGTTGGCCTGCAGTTTCTTGAACCAGTTCAGCGCTGGTGTGAAGTCCTGCATGTTGCCGCCTTTCGCCTGGTTAACGGCCACCGCCGCCACATAGCCGACAAAGGCGCTGGCCGGGTCAAGATAGCCCACCATCCCTTTGTATTCCGGCTTCAGCAGATCGTCCCAGGATTGTGGCACTGGCGCGCCGCCGAGCGCATCCACGTTGACCATAAAGCCCATGGTGCCCGAGTGCAGCGCAACCCATTTACCATTCGGATCTTTCATTCCGGCTGGGATGTCGTCCCAGTGCTGCGGTTTATAATCGGTGATGACGCCCGCGCTGTCGGCCTGGATGCCGAAACTGACGCCGTAATACACCACATCTGCCACCGGATTGCCTTTCTCCGCCACCATTTGCGCCAGCGCCTGGCCGGAGTTTTTGTTGTCTTGTGGCACGGTGATGCCGGTGTCTTTGGCAATGGCTTTGAGCTGTGTACCCCAGTCAGCCCATTCGGGCGGACAGTTGTAGCAGATCGCGGTTTCGGCGGCCTGCGTCATCATACTGAACAGCGAACCGGCGGTCAGCGCGATCGCTCCTGCAAGAATTTTCATTTTTCGTTGGAATTTCATGGTGGTTCCCTGGTGTTGGTATCAAAAAGCGGTGGCTGGCGCGGCGATACTCTCACCACTCCGCAACCGGTGGGCCAGTACACGGGTGCCGCGGCTGGCTTGTTGTAACAACATATCGACGGCACAGGCACCGAGCATGTCGGCTGGCTGAGAGACGCTCGCCAGTGACGGCGCAATCTGCTCGCCAATATCGATGCCGTCAAAACCCATCACCGAAAGTTGCTGCGGGATTCGTACACCGGCACGCGCCGCGGCACCAATCAGGCTGATGGCGAGCAAATCATTAGTACAAATCACCGCTGTCAGCGGTGCTGCGCCCTGCAACTGCGGTTGCAGCAGCGCGAAATCAGAATGGGTATGGCTGGTCATTTCAATCACCGGCAGCGCATTCAGCCCTGCGGCCTGCATCGCATCGCAATAGCCCTGATAACGCAGGCGAGCGCGATCCGATTGCAGCATCGGCCCGGCGACCATGCCGATATGACGATGGCCCAGACTTAGCAAATGTTCGGTGGCTTCCCGCATCGCCTGCTGGTTATCCACGCAAATCGCTGGCCAGTGACTCTGCTGAGGCACGTTATGCGCCAGAACAAACGGCATGCTGGCTTCATGCAGCGTGGTCAGAACCGCGCTGTTATCCGCATCGGCCACGGTCAGCACCAGGCCCGCCACGCGCTGGCGCAGCATGTGTTCGACGATCGCCGCTTCACGCTCTGGCTGATAATCACTGGTTGCCACCAGCAAACCGTATCCAGCTGCACGCGCCTGACGCTCCATCGCCTGTAACTGGCGTGAGAAGATCGGGTTGAGCAGCGAAGGCAACAGCACACCCAGCGTGGTAGAACTTTGCGTACGCAGCTGACGTGCAATGTGATTGGGGCGAAATCCGAGTTGCTCTGATGCCGCCAACACCTTTTCCAGCGTGTCAGGCCGCAACAGATGGGGATCAGAAAATGCGCGTGCGGCGGTAGCGCGAGATACGCCAGCCAGCTTTGCCACACTGATTAAATCGGACATGTTCGCCTCGTGAATGAGCAATGAGATCGATCTCATTGGCGCTTAAAGTAGCGGCGAACTGTGACAGCAACATCGCGGGGAGATGACGAAAAAATGACAGCAGCGCGAACTGCTGTCAGGCAGGAATTACAACATCAGGAAGGCGTAACCTTCGTTTTGCAGCGAGGCAACCGTGGTGCCACTGGAGAGCGTATGAGTGACGCGCGTATCGATCCAGTCACGCTGTAGCTGATGGAACGCCACCGACTGATCGCAGATCGTGACCTTCACTCCCGCCTGCTTCAACTCATCGATCAATTTCAGGTTCGGGTTATCTGTGCCGTAAGCTTTGCGGAACTGTTCGTTATTCAGCGCGGCAGGCACGGCATCGCTGTTGATTGACACCACGAAATTCAGCTGATTTAGCGGCACTCCGGCAGCGTAATAAAGGTTGGTGACACGCGCCACGCGTTCCAGTCCGAGGTTAGGTTGACGGACATCCCCTTCCGTGCGGTTGATCTGAAAAACGACCTTATTGCTCAGGCCTGGCGTATTCGCGGGATTGTAATCCGGCGTATTCACAAAATGGATTTTGCCGTAGCCCGCGATGGCTGGCGTGCTCCAGAAGTCCGCTGGCTCGCTTTTGTTGTCAGCAAACTTGCTGCTGACCTTATCCACCAGCTCTGGAAGCTGTAACACATTACCGCCCACGAAACCCGCCAGTGCGGCGATAACAATATAGGACGCTGGACGCATTTCACTTCTCCTCGATAGAAGACCCTAAGCCCAATTACATTTGCAGGAAGGCATAACCCTGATTTTCCAGCGTCGACACCGTGGTCGGACTGGACAACGCATGAATAACCGATTGATCGATCCACTCTTTCGGGAAGTGATGGAACGCCACTGACTGATCGCACACCGACACTTTGACGCCTAATTTGTTGAGTTCGCCGATCAGCGCCAGATTGGGGTTGTCAGCTTTATAAAATTGCTGGAAATGCGCGTTATCCAGCATGGCAGGCGTGGCATCACCGGTCACAGAGACCACAAAGTGCAGCTGATCGGCAGGCACGCCTGATGCGATGTAGAGGTTAACTACGCGGGCGACGCGCTCCAGCCCAAGATTAGGCCGCTTCATGTCCCCTTCGCTTTTGGTGATTTGAAACACCACTTTGTTGCTCAGCCCGACTACCGGTTTAAAGGCGGCATCAGATTCGTAATGGATTTTGCCGTAACCATCGACAGCAGGCGTGCTCCAGAAACTTTCAGGATCGGTTGGCTCGGCAGAAAAATGGCTCACCACTCGCTGATAAATATCATCACTTTTGCTGACGGTGGCGCCAACAAACCCACCCACGATCGCAATCAGGGCGTAAGAGACAACAGAACGCATAAAAACTCTCCGGCATGCACTGCGCTAATTCACAGTCCGTTTGAATAAAGTGCCTTATCTATATCACAGCGTGAGCAGGGCAAAAGTCCTGTAGTTTTGGCCTGTCCGGGGTTTTCATTGCGGAAATAATAATTAGTCAGGCTAATTGAATAATGCTTTCGATTGAGCTGAAGAGATGCCTAAAAAAATAACTGGCTTGAATCGACTGTCAGCTATTTAGGTTTTATCAAGCCAGGGGAGCTGAAAATATGACCATACTTAACTAAAATTTCGGCGACCCTATAAAAAATCACCATTAAAATCACTGATGGATAAAACAGGCCAGTTCACTGTTTTGACGTTTGTTTTTCAGAGTAAACCTGGAAAAGTTCATGCCAGATTCAATTATTTTGAGCAACTTTACGTAACTTTAACTTCTGAACCTGTAAAAGCGCTAACCTGGTCGTAGCGGACTATTCAATTTTTTGCTGCAATCAGCGCCCGCTGTAGCCATTTTTTCATTTTAAGTCTGTGTCGCTTCTTCATTTGCTTGTTACCACGCGCTGGTTAAGATAGAAGCGCTGCGTCAAAGGAAAGTACGCGCAGAACATTTGAACGACTTACCTGTCCAATAGCAGGTGACTTTTACAGGATCAAGGCATGTTTAACCGGTTGAAAAAATCAGTGCTGGCGGCCCTTATTCCTACGCTGCTGCTGACGCCCGCACTCTCCGTGCACGCGGACGTGAGTGATAATCTGCCCGATATGGGAACCACGGCGGGTTCAACGCTATCCATTAATCAGGAATTACAGATTGGCGACTTCTACGTGCGCCAACTGCGCGCCAGTGCGCCGCTGATTAACGATCCGCTATTAAATCAATACATCAATGAGTTAGGGCAGCGCCTGGTGGCGCATGCCAATTCGGTGCGCACGCCGTTTCACTTCTTTCTCATTCAGAATGACGAACTGAACGCTTTCGCCTTTTTCGGCGGCAACGTAGTGCTGCATTCATCATTGTTCCGCTACACCGACAATGAAAGCCAACTGGCGTCGGTGATGGCGCACGAAATTTCCCACGTCACCCAACGTCATCTGGCGCGTGCGATGGAAGAGCAGAAGCGTAATGCGCCACTCACCTGGGTGGGTGCATTAGGGTCGATTCTGCTCGCCATTGCCAGCCCACAGGCCGGGATGGCGGCGTTAACCGGTACATTGGCGGGCACGCAGCAGGGCATGATCAGCTTTACTCAGGCCAACGAGCAGGAAGCCGACCGCATCGGCATTCAGGTGCTGCAACGTGCGGGCTTCGATCCTCAGGCGATGCCAGCTTTCCTGCAGAAGCTCGCCGATCAAAGCCGCTTCTCTTCTAAACCCCCGGAAATTTTGCTCACTCACCCCTTACCGGATAGCCGTTTGGCCGATGCGCGTAACCGTGCCAACCAGATGCGCCCGGTGGTGGTGCAGTCATCTGAAGGCTTCTATATGGCGAAGGTGCGCTCGTTGGGTATGTATGCCACGGGCCGTAATCAGCTGACCGATGAGCTGTTAAATGAATACGCCAAAGGCAACTCACGTGAGCAAATGGCATCGCAATACGGTAAAGCAGTGCAGTTCCTGCAGGCGAAAAGCTTCGACAGTGCGAAAAAAATCATCACCCCGATGCTGGCGAAACAGCCGGATAACGTCTGGCTGCTGGATATCATGACGGATATCGACATCGGTCTGAACCAGCCGCAGCAGGCGATCAACATGCTAAGCAGTGCCAAAGGCAGCAGCACCAATCCGGTGTTACAGCTCAACCTCGCTAACGCCTATGTCGAGGCAAAACAGCCCGCTGATGCCACGCGCATCCTTAATCGCTATACCTTTGCCCATCCCGATGACGTCAACGCCTGGGATTTGCTGGCGCAGGCCTCTGCGGCGCAAGGTTTTAGGGATGAGGAGCTGTCGGCGCGTGCCGAAGGATTGGCGCTAAACGGCCAGCTCGATCAGGCGATCACCACCCTGAGCAGTGCCAGCGCCCAGGTGCCGCTCGGCAGCCTGAAACAGGCACGTTACGATGCTCGCATCGATCAGTTCCGCGAACTGCAAAAGCGGTTCCGTCAGTATCAGAAAGGATAAAAATAATGGTGAGCATTTATCACAACCCGCGTTGCAGCAAGAGCCGCGAAACCCTGGCGCTGTTGCAGGATAAAGGCATTGAAACTGATGTGGTGCTGTATCTTGAAACACCGCCTGACGTGCAGGCGCTAAAAAAACTGCTGCAACAGTTAGGCATGAGTAGTGCGCGCGATCTGATGCGCCGCAAAGAAGATCTTTATAAGGAGTTAAATCTGGCAGACAGCCAGTTGAGTGAAGATCAATTGCTGCAGGCGATGGTTGAGCATCCGAAACTGATCGAACGCCCCATCGTGATCAACGGTGATCAGGCACGAATTGGCCGTCCACCGGAAGCGGTGCTGGAGATTGTTTAAAGCCCCAGCGCTTCTTTGACAAAAGGAATGGTGAGCTTGCGTTGCGCGCTGATAGAAGCGCGATCCAATCGATCGAGGGTATCAAACAGCGTACGCATTTCGCGGTCGAGGCGTTTCAGCAGGAAGCGCCCGACATCTTCCGGTAACTCAAAACCACGCAGCCCCGCTCGCATTTGCATCGCCTGGAGTTTGTCTTCATCTGACAATGGCTGCAAACGATAGATTTGTCCCCAGTCGAGACGGGAAGCTAAGTCCGGCAGGCCGAGATTGAGCTGACGCGGTGGACGATCGCCGGTGATCAGCAAACGCGTTTTGCCGATTTCCAGAATACGGTTATAGAGATCGAAGATCGCCATCTCCCACTCGGCATCACCGGCAATGCATTCGATATTATCAATGCAGACCAGTGCCAGGTTCTCCATGCCGTCCAACACTTCCGGCACAAACCAGGTGCGTTTATCCAGCGGAACATATCCCACCGCTTCACCACGGGCCGACATCTCAGCACAGGCTGCATGCAGTAAGTGACTACGGCCGCCGCCTTCACGTGACCAAAAATAGAGATAGCTGCCGTGTTGCTGAGAGAGTGCGCCTTGTAGCGCCGCCAGCAGAGACGGATTTTCCCCCGGCCAGAAACTGGCAAAGGTTTCATCATCGGGTAAATAGAGTGG
>Ga0157363_1002370_pt1 | contig 16562 bp, 10 predicted proteins | sample AttsexASBM1_FD_111477 | JGI IMG/M metagenome (GOLD analysis project Ga0157363, IMG submission 111477) | Fungus gardens microbial communities from leaf cutter ant in Ribeirão Preto, State of São Paulo, Brazil - Atta sexdens ASBM1 | ecosystem: Host-associated > Fungi > Mycelium > Unclassified ... | reverse complement strand
TCTCTTACAGTGAGATTTCATTGTTTAAAGTGACAATTCATTCTCAAAATTTTAAAGAGTATATTTGGATTCGTGAGAAATTTAATAAATACATTTAATAAATCCAATAAACTTTTATATTAAGAAACTTTTATATTAGAAATTTCCCAAACAGTAAAAAGGGTCTAAAATTAAAGACGCTTTTTGTATCTAAAAGACTTAAAGACATCTTATGTCACAATTTTAGACTTTGTATTGTTTGGGTTACTTTCAATTGACTTACTAAAACTTTCGTTAATAAAAATATAATATAAACAATTCGCAACAATCGCGAGATCCTTTCATCTAAACTTATCTCATCCGCGAGATTTGCGCGCATCCGCGATTATCACTAAATATTCATCAATCAAATCGCTCAATGCTCAATGAATTTTCGCGTCGCTAAGTTGTCGGGTTATGTCGAAAGATAGAGAACGTTTTTCGTTTTTTTTTTTTTTTTTTGAAATCAATGAAGTCGAAATCAATCGAAATTTTATGGTTAGCTTCGGGGAGGATCACTTACGTGCCACCGTGATAAGGAGGAGCACAGTGATTAGGCCGACAGTCATCGACGTTGGGGACGATGCGAGTGATCGTGTCGTCATGGTGTCTTGGTGGTTACTGTCGAGAAAAGTATCTGTTGTCGATCCAAGTAACTTTGTTGGTCCCACTACGCGATCACTGGCTCGCCTTGCTTCACCGTTCCCGTTCCTTTCTCTCTGTCTTTCTCTCATGGGAAAGACTTTTCAGCTTTTCGCGAGCCCAGGTAAAAGTCCCATCGCCGTCTCATGATTGCCATCCCATCGTCCGACGAAACTTGACAATCATTTCTCAAGGAACACACCAAGTCGAGAGAAAGTCAAAATAACATTATTTTGACTTGATGAAAATTAAAATGATTTTTGATTAAACTATTTGATTGTTTATTGACGGTTAAGAGTCAAAAATAAAATCATTTTGATTTTCTTGTTGACTTTTGCGTGTTTCTTGGATTTTCTTCACCTCAAATACACAAGAATCGTCATAGAAATATAATATACCCGTATCCGTGAGATTATGAAAGGAAGATTACATTCTCCCGCGGATATTATCAGGGACTGACGCGGCGGTGAGAATCCGCGCGAAAGGAATGCACGCGTACACGCTCCGGATTTCCAGGCATTGCGTCGAAATTACTGCCGTCATTAGGCGACAAATTTGACTGCATCACATGTAATTACAATGCAGTCATCATGAAGACGGTACGCGTTACTCCATCGCTTGCGGGGACACTTGCCTGAGCTCAGCGAATATTTCCCGAGTGAACGCATCGCGTTTGAAGTAGCTTTTATCGCTCAGGCATGTTGCAACGCGACGGATTATTTTTTTAGAGATATATCCGTCGCATGTGTTGATAACGCTTTCTCGTCGACATCGTCGAACAGAAGTCTAGGTGGATAATCAGTTGCAAGTGGATCCTGTTGACGTCGAGAGATCTTTGACGACTATAACGAGTTTTGAATCGCGTATAATAACGCGGGTCCTCGACGATGTAACGTGGTTACCATCAAGCATTCATTCTGAGACATTCATTTTGCAATACTGCGCAATGAGGCGCGATTTCATCATTGAAAATGAAGACTTTCCCGCAAGGATGATCTAACCCCCGTCTTTATTTTTTATGAAAAAGAACGAAACATATTTTAAAAATATAAAAAATATGACAATCATATATGTATTTCTTCTATATATATGATGATATTTCATATTTCTTTTGTTCTCTTCTAAAAGCTACTCCCTAATTTAAGCCGATATTCATAGTTGGTTCTTATATTTAAGGTCTAAATACAATAAGATTCTTAAGATGTGAACCAATCAGAGAGCCATATTAGCATCTTAAGACATTACTTAAGATAATTTTAAAATCTTAAAAAAAAGGAACTATGAATATACTCTACAGTTGGTTTTTATTTTAAAACCATCTTAAGCAAGGTTGGGTAAGTTAATGTTTTTTTTTGACTGAATAAAGTTAAAGTTAATAGCTTTACAAAATTAATAAAGTTAAGTTAAAAATTGAAGGAATAAAAAATTAATTTAAGTTAATAACTTAAGTTAATAAAAAATTAACATAAGTTAAGTCAATATTGAATTAACTTAAGTTAAAGAAAAAGTTAATTTTGAAAAAAATTATTTTTTAGATCATAATGTCCTAATTTATCTTAAAATGAGATTAAATAAGTACAATATAGATAATAAATATAGATTATTAAGTAAATTAAATTTTTAATTTTTTTATTCATATGTGATATAAGTATATAACACATAATGATATAACTATATAAGTTATATAACATTAAAAAAACAGCCAGCATAGAGGAGGTACAAGATTAGTGATTACTTTTTAAGTCTGAAGCCATAAGAAATTGACCAATTACAATGAGAAGAATATTTGACTGTAATTGATCAATTTCGTATGATTTAAAACACCAATTGTAGATCCGGACTAAGGCTTATGGCATAAGACATAACCGCATAAACCAATCAAAGGCATTTAGCACTATATTAGCATTTTAAGAAATTATTTAAGATGGTCTTAAAATATGAATAGATTACGAATATACGCCCTTCTTATTATATCTTATTACTTTTCTAAGATATTTAAAAAAGATAAAAAATTTTTTTAAACTTAAAAAAAAAGTTAAAAAATTAACGTTTAAAAAGTAACTTAGTTAAAAAATTAACTAAGTTAAATTAAAAATTATTAACTTTTTAACTTTTAACGTTTTAATTAGTTACTACCCAATACTGATCTTAAGTAATGTTTTAAGAATATATGGCTCCTGGTGAAAATAAAAAATTTAATAAATATAGGTCAAATATAGGTATGATAAACATAAGTCAAATATAAGAGAAAAGTAAGAACATAATAAAATAGTAACAAAGCTTCTAAATCAATAAATCGGTTCTTATATAAAGATTGTTTTAAGAACAGTCTTAAGATGTTATAAACTAATCACAGAGCAATACAGAATCATATTAGTATCCTAAATATTACTTAAAATGATCAAAAATAACGAGCTTAGAATACCGATTTAGAAAGCGAAAATTAAGACAACGAAATGTAAAAAAAGAGTAAATATCTCTTTCATGTCTTGTTGCCTCAATTTTTTTTTTTAAAAGATTTACGTTTCTGTCATTCTCCGTTACATTCGATTTACGCTCCGATTTTTATTTTTTATCAGGAATTCTGTGATTGATTTGTGATATTTTAAGACAGAAAACGACTTTAAATACAAGAACCAACTATGAATACCTTAGTGAATACCGGCCTTGAAATACTCGTAGCTTTACATTATGCGATGTTCATATACAAGTATGGATGAGTTTTTTTTCAGTTTTGTAGATTGAATCTTGTTGTTACAAGCGTGTCTTCATCATCTTTAAATCTTCTTCAGCGAGGCGAGGCACAAATTTGTCGGATTTCGCGGAGAGAAGCCGCTTTCCGTTGTTTCATGGGTGGACTGGCATGCGGGCTGATCGCGTTTGTGCAGAAATCAAGAAGAAGTTTCGATCCAACCTGAAAATTATCCCGCTCATCTTCGCCTCGTCTCGCTTCTCGCCTCTCGCATCTCACCTCATTACGCTGCGACGGTAGAAGGGACGGGAGAGAAAGAGAAAAAGGTGGTACGGAGGAATAATTTTGTTACGTGTCCTATAAGACGGAGATCATCGTGCGCGATGCCGCGCATTCTAAAACCGGAAGCGTCAGCGATCTGCGACCGGTAGCGCGAGGCCGAAGGTTTTCTTTCCTCTCTTCAGCTTTTTTTTTTCATCGTGTTGAAAGTCGACTCGTATGACAAGAGTGACAGACCTCCGACGTGCCGAAGGAAGCCGCGGCAAACGCTTGAATCCGCGTATCCGAGAATATGACCTGCGTTGCGAACGAGCGAAAGTCCTCTCTTCCTTCCTCGCAGGTAGACGCTCAGTGGTTTCTTATAGAATGACCGTCTGTGTCTTACAATTAGTCTCGCACGCACTTTCGCATCATGAATACACGACACACGCATGTGTAATGATATACGATGTGCGCTGTAATGATTCATGTAACGTCCGCATGCGATGTCATCCAGAATTAACGAGAGTATTTCTGTAATTAGTTCACCGATACGTCTCTCTTAATTAAAATGCAGTTAAAGCATATCCTTGCTAGTAGAAATGGAACAAAATTGGATAAGTATCTTTTTGATGTCTCCGCGAATCTCGTCAATTCAATATCGTGCAATATCCTTGGATACCATTCCAATTGAAATCGAATATGAAACAATAGTAAATTTATTAAAGTCATGCGAATACGTAATTGTTGAAATATTCACAATTGTATGTGTTATGAGATCAAATATGTGATCACAAATCGATGGAATAAATACTAATAACAATATAGAGATATAAATTAAATATACTTGGATTTATAAATACTGAGAAAAAAGGTGTAATAATATCTAATTGGACTAATTGGGCTCGAAACTGTACAGAATATACAGGATAAGTCGTGCAATTTACCACCTTTCTTTTATTGAATTGATGAAAAATAGAAGAAAACAATTCAATTAACTTAATGATGTCTGACTTTCTATAATTCTATAAGTTCTCGTTTTATACAATAAAACAGCTACAAAGCATTTTTTTTTAAATAAAATTATTATTGATCATAAAAATAATAAAAAATAATACAATATAATAATATAAAATAATATCATAAAAAGGAGCTAAAATAACGGGAAACTGTAAAAAATTGTTTCAAAGATATTTTAGATTTTAAAAGATATCCTATTGAAAAAAATCACGTCACAAAGTTATACAACGAAATCATGAATTAAAACATATAAATTACATAACGCATTGTTCCAAATCAGTACGTAATTTTATAAAATTATATAAAAAGTTATTTCTAATATCATGTAATTTTTCTAATTACATGATTTAAAAAAAATCACATACTGATTTAGAACAATCAGTTATATGATTTACTTGTTTTAATTACATGATTTCGTTATATAACTTTGTGATGTGATTTTTTTCAATAAGGTATTTATAAGAAAAAAAAATTATAAAATAAATAAAATTGTAGGAACATACTATAAAAGTAAAAATTGTTTTGACTTAAAAAAATAACATGCAAAATATAGAAAAAAGCGTATAGTTTATTGAAGCATTTATAAAAATGTTGTCTTGTCTTGTAATTGTATATACGCACGAGATTGTTATGTTCCATTGTAGTACTTTTATAAGTATTCTTACATCTAGGTTCGATTGCAGCGCGGAAAGTTTCAATTACATTTAAATGCTGTTATGTTTCCCAGTGCTAATAAAAAATTCGAACGTGCTGTAGATATTATCAGTACTACGTAGAATGTACTTGATCCTATCCTTATTCATAAGAAGATGATGTCACTTTTTACTGTTACCTGCATCTCATGTGAACGTGTAATAAAAAATACATTTCTTATTAATAATTTATAATATATTGCCTTTCTCCTAAGATATATATAATTTTATTAGATATCTTATTATCGTAATTTACTGTTGTTATCACTACTAATGAAATAAGTTACTAAGTGACTTCCATTTAAAACTACTAAAATCATTATTATTCTAAAAACATTTTACAAAACGTTAAAAAAAATTTCGTCTGAAATATCCGTCTGTAATTTTCAAGAGCGATCAAACTTATCTGAGAGATCAGAATTTGTTTTTGGATGACTATTCGCTCGCATAATGAATTGAGAATAGTGAAAGTTTTGTCGCATAAATAAATCTGGATGCTGAATCATGATTATTGATCGATGAATAGTAGTCTACCTTAATACTTTTACGAATCAAGTTCTATGTATTGTTTTTTATTTGTTTCTTATTTATTTTAGCCTACCTTGTAGAGCGTATAATCAACCACAAAATGATCATCAATTTTATAGATTAGTTTGATATAATAAGTTTAAAGTGAAAATGTACGTTTTTCCTTGTATAAATAAAAGATTCCTTATATACTTATATTTTGTTTCTCGATATTTTATTTCTGTAATGTGTTTATACTTAAGCTTCCATTGCTATTAAAACAATTCGCATATTATCTGCTTATTTATAAGACCCTTTTTGTATAGAAATTGCAGATCACGCGTGATGTATATATGTATGCGAACACTTTAGAAAGTGGCCGATGCGATAAAAAATGATGACAGGTGACATATTGTCTTATTTGTCGAGCATCTACGAGATATAAAAACATTGACGTATTTGTACGACAAATATGCAACGTTATGAGCCAACAATTAATTGACATTAACAACATGCTAATATAGTTAGCGTTGCGAAACACAGGGAAATTGGGCGAGCGAGAAGATGGATGTAAACAGAGAAGAGAAATTGTACCGTGAAGCTGCTGTTATTAACACCGAAACTACACAACATGATTTAAGAAAGATTATTTAGAAAGAATAATTGACTGCTTTACGAGAGTAACAGTTAATTCTTGGACAATGATAAACATTGAAGTTTCCTTTCATGATCTTGATCATCGATGTCAGGCACGACGTTCTTGGAAATAAAGGCTGCGCGGTTAGATGCATTCAGAAGCGATCAAAATAATTGCGTTGTTTTAAAGAACCCCGCTGATTTATGTATATACGATTCAGAAAGAGGATCTTGAGGATTTGTGGACCGTTAACCAAGTCGGAACGGGATACCATCGGCGCTGTGCGACGTTGCAAAAACGTCGTATCTTTACGCAACGAACGTCGCTTAATTCTCTTGCCGCAATGTCGAGAAAGGACAAGATGTGAAAACGTGGTTTCTGCTGAAAGTGCAGCGGACAACTGGATTATCCAACTGGATTATAGGCTTATTAAATTACCGTGCTCTCTAAATTCTTTAGAGTGGAATCTCATTCGAAACAATGAAAATTAAGAGTCTTGAAAAAGAGTAGCTGAATTTTCATTTAATCTATAAAAGTGAGATTTCACTCTTTACAATGAGATTCACTCTAAAAATTTTAGAGAGTGGTAAAGTGTATTAAAAATGATTAATCCATTCTCTCTCTCTCTCTCTCTCTCTCTCTCTCTCTCTATCTTTTTGTTTTCTTTCCTTATTTCTTTTTTTTTTCATTTCATTGCACCTTTTTATTTTTTATTTTTTAATTCAGTTAATAAAATAAACTTTCTGTTCACATTTTTGTTATTTTTTTTTGTTGTACTTTCTTATACTCTCTGCTTATGTGACATAATTATTCTTAATTTTGCGTTATATGCTAAATTTTCTGCCCGCATTTTCTTGCTCATCTATTATATCTTTAGACTGCTTGCTTAGAGTATTAATAAAAGTATCTATTTATCTTTCTCTGCTACTGCTCTTTAACATCTAATTCCTTTTATTCTGTTAATTTTGCTCTTCTTCTTCCTTATTATAGTAATTTCATTATTATTGCTTTTTATTTATTTTTTCGTTACGACTTTATTTTCTGTACTATTTTTCCTCTTGTATTTTTTCTGAATCTCTAATATGTTTCTACTCTTCATTTTTTGTTTTATTTCTTTATATCATTATTTTTTTCATCGTTTTCTTATCACAATCCTTACTTGTACATTCTTAGAGGGCTTGTCCTAGAATGTTAATAAACGCTATCTATCTCTTTGCGCCATCAAATTCTATCATTCTGGTAGTTTCTATAATTAGCAATTACAAATTGCAATTATAAACAAACAATTACAAGGCGGAACATGTCAACGCGAGAATAAAATCCACGAGGCCGTTTCACTAATCTGTCAGAGGTATATCACCGCGAATTATTGTGTTTCAGGAAATACAATTTCCAGATAAGAGGAAATCGTTATGGTTATCAGATGTATCAAGAGCGATAGCGTTGCATTGTACCTTCGCGTAATCGCACGTTTGCCGCAATAATTCTACGCGAACGTCCGCCCAGCTTCTTATAGAAGATTTATTCAGCGGTTGCTGATATTTCGTACTTTCACTCGAACACCTTGACCCGCGCACAATCGCATCACAATGCATAGATCTGCGTGTAGCGAACCGCGCATATGTATATAATTAATATAAATTTATATGTATGTATCACATATCATTATATATATATATATATATATGTTGTATTTTTTATATGGTCAATTATATATCTAAATATATTTATTTCTTAATGTTATCTATATAATAAAAAATATATTTTATATATCAATTTTGTTGTATATATTGATTTTGCTATGTTTGTATATGCATATATATATACATATATATATATATATATATGTATATAATATATGTATATAATATATATATATGTATAATATATAATATTTGTGCTTTATATATATTCAATTTTATATTAAATTTTACGTTACTGATTTTGATTTTGTATTACATATAGAGACGAAATGCTCGTAACCTAGTGAGAAATGACAATAAAATCGATGTTGATTCCATTATCATTTCTCTGGGAAATTTATGGCACATAAGATGGACATTATTATAATAGTAATCAAGAGAAAAAAAAGCAAAGAAACTGTAAGTCTATTTCTGTAAATGTGCTAAAGAATCAATCAGGAGGTTAATTCTCGTACGCAAAGAAATATTTTAATTGATTTACTCTGAAACTCTCTCTCTCTCTCTCTCTTTCTCTCTCTCTCTTTTCTGAACAGCACAGAAACTGGACATGTAACAAAATAACATGAAAAAATGATTTCTCTCGCAAAGCTTCTAATATGTAATCTTATCTCTTTTTTGTAGTATACATCTCCCCTTCATTTTTTGAAGATCTATTATGTTGTAAATATTATACATTGTACATAATATACAGGGTGTCTCGAAAGTTTTTGCCAATCTTTTATGTAGATAGAGCGGACTAAACTAAGGCGAAAAATTCTTTACCATTTTGAAATTTTTGCAATAATTAACAAGATATTAATTACTAAAAATTGTCAAATATTGATCTTGAATAATTTTTTATTCAAATATTATCAATTTTACAGAAAAACTGTAAAAGACAAAAATCATTTATTTTTTTCTCATAAAACTGAGAATTTTTTCTGAATTTTTTATCAACTTTTTAATATAGCATTTTCTTATTTTTATCAACATGAGAAAATACGTATTAAAAAATTATGTATAAAATACGCATTAACAAATTCTGAAAAAATTCTCAGAGCTTTATGAGAAGAAAATAAAATGATTTTTGTCTCTTGCAATTTTTCTATGTATAAAGTTGATAATATTTGAATAAAAAATTATTCAAGACCAATATTTGACAATTTTTAGTAATTAATATCTTGTTAACTAATAAACTAAACTGTCAAAAAATTGCAAAATGGTAGAGTTTTTTCGACTCAGTTTAGTCCGCTCTATTTACACAAAGTGATTGGTAAAAACTTTTGAGACATCCTGTATATGTACATAATATATAAAACAATTAAACCTAAAAATGACAAAAAGAGCAAAATATAGAAAATAAAAAGAAGTTATAATGAAAAAAAATAGTAAATAAGAGAGTAAAAATAGTAAACAAAAGAAGTAAAAAAGAGAGAAGTAAAAAAGAAATGAAAAAAGAAATGAAATGAACAATGTAAAACAAATAATATATTTCAAGAATGAACTTCTGATTTGAGGTAAGAATTTATAAAATTGCAAATCTTGAAGAGTTTAGTTATATTACTTTTTGCGTCTAATACTTGCTTCATACATATAGTTTATAAGAATTTAAATTATTGCGGCTGAAAGTTTATTTTAAATAAATTTTGTCGCATCGATAAAATAACGCCCTCAATTATCGACGTCAGGAAACTTATCAACCATTATAATCAATTATATTTGTTGGTAATATTGCAGAGTTAATTTTTAACCTTTATTTAAAAATGGGCGCCAGTGATATGTGTATGAAGAATCTTTCGTCGAAAATTTATTCAAGAACTCTTTAAAAAAATTCTCACTGAACGTTAAAACTTATTGTATAACAATCCTAACTAGATTATCAATTTACGAAATTGAATTTTGTTCCTGGATTATGCTTTATATGTTTACATCTAAGAACAGTGTTGAAAGCTATTTTTGCCACTTCCTATTAATTAATAATTAATATCAAGCAACATGTGTACACCAGCAAAGATTAGAAAATTAGATGAAGTCGTGGTGAACAGAATCGCAGCTGGAGAAATAATCCAAAGACCAGCAAATGCGTTAAAGGAGTTAATAGAGAATAGGTTAGTTTTTGAAAATTATCGTCTACTACATTCACTTTTATTTACAAGAAATTCACTTTTATGTTGCAGTTTGGATGCTAAAGCAACGAACATACAAATCACAGCAAAAGAAGGAGGCTTAAAGCTATTACAGGTACATAATAGAATTTCAATTATTAAACATATTTTAATTAAACATATCTAAATTATATTCAAATGTATCTCTAACTTAATTTATAACTTTAGATACAGGATAATGGTACTGGTATTCGAAAAGAAGATATGGAGATTGTGTGTGAAAGATTTACCACAAGCAAGTTGCAAAAATTCGAAGATCTCGGTGCTCTTACGACATTTGGATTTCGAGGAGAAGCTCTGGCCAGTATTAGTCACATAGCTCTTCTTACTATCACGACAAAAACGGCAGATGAAAAATGCGCCTATAAGTATGCATATTTCATTGACAATGTAATACTTAATTTCATACAGAGAAAGAAAGATTAATTAATGTACTTGCCACATATTATTACAGAGCATCATATATTAACAGCAAGCTAAAAGCACCTCCAGTGCCTTGTGCTGGAAATCAAGGCACTGTAATAACAATAGAAAATCTATTCTATAATGTGGCAACTCGTAGAAAGGCTTTGTCAAATCCATCGGAGGAATTTACCAAAATTACAGAAGTAGTTATGAGATATGCTGTACATAATTCAGCAGTAGGATTTACTTTAAAAAAGCACGGCGAGCCGAGTTCACAAGTAAGATGAATCATTTTGTATACAATATACAACATGTAGTAGACGCATGATTTAAAAAATACATTTAAAAATAGAATATTTGAAAGCATGTTCAAATACAATTTCAGGTTCGAACGCCATATAATTCCACCAAACAGAATAACATAAGAATATTGTATGGCAATCCTGTTGCTCGTGAACTATTAGAAGTTGAGCTTGATGACAAGGATTATAAATTTAAGATGCACGGTTTAGTGACAAATCCAAATTATACAAATAAGCGAATGATGATGTTGCTATTTATCAACAATCGATTGGTCGATTCTGCTTGTAAGTTTAACGTTGCATATTCAATTTTTATCTATGTATTTATATATTCTAATTTCTTTGTCAAAATTTTAATGTTTATGAACATTTATTTGCAGCAATCCGTAAAATGTTAGAAGACGTGTATTCTGTATATCTCCCGAAAAAAGCTCATCCGTGGTGTTACATATCTTTGAATATTAATCCACAGAATATAGATGTTAATGTACATCCGACAAAACACGAAGTTCGATTTCTTCACGAAGATACGATAGTTGAAAGAATAAAATTCGCGTTAGATGAAAGATTGACTGGAAACAGCGCGTCTAGAACGTTTTACTTACAAGCCAGATTACCGAAAGCAGACATTACTAAAGAAGTCTTAGAAGAAGTGTTACCTGAGTATAACAAAGGAAATTCAGATAAATTAAAAAAGATTCACGCTAGGGAGATGATTAGGACAGATTCGTCTGATCAAAAACTTGACAAATTTAATTTTACCATACATTTCGAACAACGTAAGAGTGACAGTAATACTCTAACAAAAGAATTAACACATAATGATCCTAAGTCCCTTAATTCTGAAAGTTTAGGAGAAAGTGTACCTAATGTTATTATGAAAAATCCATCTGCTGATAATAAATGTCAAGAGAAAGATTCGAATTTAAATATCGCAGAACACAATTCTACATTATTACCTATCGAAAAGACTCTAACTGATAATAGTTTAACACGAAATTTAGATTGGAGTGATATATTAGATACCAAATCTTCATTGGACTCGCAAAACACTTGCGATCCATATAACTCTGCACAACAAGACAAATTGGAAAACGTCCGTTCAGAGAATCTCACGTTTGACATCTCAGAATTTCTACGAGATTCAGATGAGGAAGTAGATGATCCTAAAGATAAGCCTGTAGATGCTATAGCTGATAGGGCTCGTAAGCAAGTATATCAGTATTTCGGAAATAGGGACATTATCGAAAATATAAAGAAAAATTCAGAAAAAGAAAAAGAACAGACATTGAATACAAACGATAATCAGAAAGAAGGTGAAAGTTCAATATGTAATGTAAGTCAATCTGAAAAATCATCTGCTGAGACAAATACTTCTGCTGATGAATCTTCGAAATTTACACAGCAATTTAAATCATATTCTGTGAATAACTTTAAACACGAAGTAAAATTAACCAGTATCCTAAAATTACGTAAGGATGTTGAAGATGAATGTCACGAAGGATTACGAGACATTCTAGTTAATTTAACATTTGTTGGTTGCATTGATCAAACTTCGGCTTTGATACAGAGTGGAGTGAATTTATATATATGCAATACTAGAAAATTAACGTAATTTTTATTATTTTGCATAATAAAAATGTAATATAAATTTATTCATATCTTAAGATGTAATATTTTTTCAGGGAGGAGCTTTTTTATGAAATCATGCTTTATGATTTTGCAAACTTTGGCATTATCAAATTTTCAGTACGTATTTCAGATACAACAAATTAAGTTTATTTTATAGCCATTTAATATTGCACGTGTGAATTTATTTTTTAGGAACGAATATCATTGTTCGATTTAGCAATGATTGCTTTAGATTCAGGAGAAACTGGATGGACAGAGGAGGACGGACCAAAGGAAGAATTGGCAGCGAGAGTGAAGGAGTTACTTTTAGAAAAGGCAGACATGATGAACGAATATTTTTCGGTTGTTATGGATAAAGTAGGAAATTTAAGATCGTTGCCTGTATTATTAGGTAAATATAATGTAACATCGAATACACTGTTATATTATCACAAGAATAAATTGCATATATGTTAATAATATTTTAGATAAATATTTTCCATACGAAGCGGAAATTCCATTGTATATAATGCGATTAGCAACGGAAGTTGACTGGAGAAAGGAACAATTATGCTTTCAAAATATTTGCCGGGAAACGGCAAAATTTTATAGTTACATCAATCCGAAGCATCAGACACATGACTGGAAATATGTAACTGAACATGTTTTGTATCCGGCAATTAAAGAAAGTTTACTTCCACCAAAACACTTCGCTCACGATTCAACGATATTACAAATAGCCAGTTTACCGGATTTGTACAAAGTATTTGAGAGATGTTAAATTATGAATATATAAAAATGTATTATACTTTTTCTTATACGAGGATTGATTAACAAACTCAAATTTGATAGCAAATGTTTAATATTATATAGATTTGTACAGTTAAGAATATGATTTATCATATTCTTATGATATCGGTTTTTTTATGTCAAGATATGTTACAAACTGAAGATGAATATATATCATTATTTTTGTCTAAATTTTATCGCTTTTATTTTATAAGCTCCTTGTAAAAAATTAAATTGTATGCGTAATAGAAAACAACGTATATATTTAAAAAAGAGAATTTCTATATATATATTGATATAGTAATGCTACAAATCTTTATATAAAAGTAGCATATATATTTTTTTTTGCTACTTTTACATTTTATATTAACAGATTGGTTCCTACTTTATATTTTAAATAAAAATTTAAAAGAAAATTACAATGTACATCAATATTTTATACTGAACTTTATAGGATTTTACAATTTATCATAAAATGGATGCTCTATCTACCTTTACATTAGTTATCCCTTAGCAACACCTACTAATGCTGGTCTCACTATTCTTTCGTGCAATTTATATCCTACTTTCGATACAACTACAATTGTGCCAGAGTCCTTGCCCTCAACTTCCTGAAAATGATATTCGTTATTCACAAAAGTTATCAATTTATACCTTTATTTATTATATGAATCTTACTTGTTGAAATAATGCTTCATGTTCATTAGGATCGAACTTTTCATTTACCGGATTCAATGAAACTAAACCATGTTTCTTGAAAACCTAAATTAAGGAAAAAAAAAAATTTAATATTCTCACTTGAAATTACATCATTTATATTTCTCATTAAAGTAAAGATATATCTTACTTTATGTAACTGAGCTTCTGTCATGATTAAACCTTCATATAAACTTTTCAAATGTGGATTTTGTTCTGTTATTTCATTTTTTGGTACACTTTCAGTAGCTTTTCCCAATATGTCGGCTACATCTAAAAGATCCTTGCAGAAGCCTTGAATACCAAAAAGCTTGGCATCATTAATCTGCTTGGTGAGTCTGACTCTGATGTTTTCTCCTTCTGCCAATGCTCTCTTATATTTATCTTCCAATATGTCTTTAGACTCCTTAAGTTCAGCTAATTCTTTGTTAATAAGCTCCAGTTCACTTTGCAGTTTCTTTTCATTCTTTGTTGCCTTTGACATAGGAGGTACATCTGGTTTCTTCTCTTCCGTTATTGTGCCAAAATATTGTCTTTGCCAAGAAAATGTAGAAGATACTTGTGGCAATCTGTAATTTTACATTTGTTTATATAAATATATTTTTACTATATATACATATATACAAGAATCCAAATAATAAGTAAAAAGGTTAAGGTTACTCCAGATAATCAAACTATTTAAGAATCACTATTTAAGAATAATTAAAATATTAATTAAAATATTATTTATAAAAAATTTTATTTATAATTAAAATATTATTTATAAAAAATTTTTAAGAAACCTTATTTCATTGTCTTAAAAATAATGTTGTTTATGTAATATATAATATATTCCAAATAAAATATATATCACCTATAAATTGTCGCAATCATACAATATTTTTAAGTTATTTACTAATATTTCTATAAATAAGGTAAGAAAAACACATAATATTGTCTCTCTCTCTCTCTCTCTCTCTCTCTCTATATATATATATATATATATATAAAATTTTAATGATTTGTTAGACTAAAAATTTCAAAAAATTCTGAATTTACACTTTTACGTATAGAATAGACAAGTTGTTTATACTAAATAGTAAACATTTCGCGTCATGAGAAAGTTAAATAGCAAAAATTAATTAGCCTTAATATTAATTAATGATAATTATGCTCCCGAACAGGAAACAAAACAAAATAGGTAATGTACGGTTAACCTCAATGTGCCGACTCGATATGTGACTCAGCAACGAGCGACTTTGATTGCGACTCGCGTCAGAGAAAAAAAGTGACAATTTACCTGCGTAAGCCACTTTTATTTATTTGATAGAAATTATCGACCATTACACGACTAAACCGAAATACCGCCGGTACGACGATCGATGCCATGATTCGATTGTGGCTGAAAACGAGAACCCGATTCCAGAATCAGAAGATTGAATGATGAAATCAGATGAAACGTAGCAATCAGACAACACAAACAATCACGATTGCAGAATTGCGAAATATAAAGATGTCGCAAGTGTCGCAACTCACTTCATGACTGATCAGATCGTTTCAAATCTCGTTTCAAATTGTCTACTATTTAGTATTCGTAAGAAGAGTTATAATTCAATTTTAATATCAGATTAAAAATAGTCTTAAATATGTATAATAAGATTAAAGTTCGGTTTCACAGAAGTAAAATTGACTTCAATTTCGATTTAACTTATTGCTGTTTAGCTTTGTCAAACTCTAAGAATTTTTAAAATTAGAATCCTTAGAATTAAATAAAGATAAATAGTAAGTTAAACTGAGATTAAAGTTAATTTTACATTTGTAAAACCGGGCTTAATAAATTATACAGATTGTCGCGCAAAACCTACGGCGGGAAGAAATGAAAAAGCCAAGTGTTTGAGCGATGAATAAATCGACCAATCACAGCCACGAATTCATGGTTGTCCCGCTAGCCAATTGGTATTATATAATCTGATCTACAATGGAATTTGTTCCTTTTAGCTGAACTTCTTGCACTGTTTACTTTTCCTTTTTTTATCCCAACATTGGAGGGAACGAGAGAAAAAGAAGGAAAATAAAACGTAAATAGTGTAAAACGAACAGATCCATATTCTACACGAAGAATCTGGAAGTCTCTCAATACGACGTCGAGGGAATCGATTCTATATCTTGAAACGAGGTGAAAATTACAAAAGCGAATTTACTAGACTACTGATAATTTCATTGGTCAACACCTAGTAAGGGACTCCGCACAATAAAAGGAACAGGGAATAGAGAACAGAGAATAAAAATGTTAATCTATCAGAAATCATCCCTAACAGTACAAACGTCGATATGTCGACTGTAAGTTGACTTTGCTAAGTCAGGCCTTTAGAGTCGACTGTAAGTACAGACGTCCTTCCAATATCGACTTTAGGATGTCTAGTACGATTTACGCTCACAAAGCTTAAATGTGGAATCATTTCGTCCT
>Ga0157363_1002369_pt1 | contig 16563 bp, 9 predicted proteins | sample AttsexASBM1_FD_111477 | JGI IMG/M metagenome (GOLD analysis project Ga0157363, IMG submission 111477) | Fungus gardens microbial communities from leaf cutter ant in Ribeirão Preto, State of São Paulo, Brazil - Atta sexdens ASBM1 | ecosystem: Host-associated > Fungi > Mycelium > Unclassified ... | reverse complement strand
GTAAACGTGCGCAACTTAATCAACAATTTTACACACACACACACACACACACACACACACACACACACACACACACACACACACACACACACACACACGCACACGCACGCATGCACGCACGCACGCACGCACGCACGCACACACACACAGTGAACGATAAGAATATTTTTACAGTATATTAAATAATATTTATAAAATATTAAGAAATAGGTGAGATACATCGTTCCGTTCCGCTCATCAAAGCTGGCTGTGATATGAATCAATAGCACCACATCACAACCACTCTGATGGGAGGAACAATCGATTTTATTCAATCAGCCTTTCCTGAGAGATGAGCATTTAGTTAATAGATTAACGCTTATTGTACACAAGATATACGAACTATATTTACATTACAAAATGACATATTTCTTTATCACATAAAGATAAATACATTTATTCGAATTATTACAAATTGCATAATCGCATTTAAATAATTAAACTACATGAAAAAAATATTTAATCAAATATATTTCCGTGAAAAATCAATCATTATTTTTTTCATTTTTTAAAACGTATGCGTAATACATATTGTACGTACAAATATTGTACGTACAAATATTGTAAATATGGATATATATATATAATATAAAAATTATCTTACTGTAAAAAATTTATTATATTTTTTTAAATAATTGTGTAGAAATCTTTTTTTTGACAACATCAGTAAGAATTTATATTTATATTTATTCGCTATTTCTAACTCTTTTTCCTATTCCAGTCGACTATTTCAAATAGTCTTAGACTTCCTAAATAATTTCCTAAAAATATATTTAAGTATAAAATATTCTTTGTAATTTCTTTCGCACATTCCAAACTTGTCGAATTGTGAGTGTCGCAACGCTCATCAAAGCTGGCTGTGATATGAGCATCATTACATCAGCATATTACAACCACTTTGTGAGCAACGCGAGCACGCTTTCCTCTGTAGCCGAGAATATCTTCAAAGCATCGTACGATGATCCTTGCTTACATCCTTTCATATTTTCGTATAAATGGAGGGCGATGCATAAAACGGCGATCCAAATCGTCAAAAATGGCTGTGATATGAAATTCAGAGAAGCAACACGCCACAACCAATTTGACGATTGGATCGCGTTCCTTTCTGACACTATTCATCGTTTCGAATGGCTCGGATAGCTTCGTGTGGTGACTTTCAAAATGGATCTCTTGTGAAATTTGACGATGCAAATGTGAATATAACACAATCTTCCGGTAGACCTTTCCTGTCATTTGTTTCACGCATTTGTCTCCAGATGTGTCGCATGTGTTATCGATTCAACAGGTACATATATCGATGGCAAAAGTGGAATCTTCTCGACGATCAATTCTGCGAGCCAGCTCATCAAAATGGCTGTGATATGACTCGAAACATTCCACAACCAATTTGATGTATCGGACCGCAAAAGGTATATCCCCGTTCATGGTGTTGTAATAACGGCATTCCTCCAACATGTCATCTCTTGCTTCTCCATTGTCTTTCTCAAGCCTCACGTATTTTTCCATTTCTCCTCTTCTGTTCTGTCATTTAATTTCCTCCTTTTTCTCGCCTTTGGTCTCTTAATCACTGGAGCGCGTTGAAAACGGACACAATTTTGATCATCAAAGCTGGCTGTGATAGTCGAACTCTATGACAAACCAACTTTGATGGTAAAAGTATGCCCTCTCTTCATCAGGATGCCAGTATTTGTATTTTTCACGAACGCTCTATGCTCTCTTCGTCTTCATCTTTCCTTTTTTCTTTTTGTTGTTTATGGAAATCTTCAAGCGATGATAGCTAAGTATTCCTTGCTCCTTTAATCTAGCTCTTAAAGTGCATTTACTACGCTAGACTCCTTGTATTCCTTTGTTTTTCCTTTTCCCAATTTCTCCTCTCATTTTCCTTATCTTCTTATTGTTATAAATTTCTTGCTTCGATTTGACGTTTTTTCGTTGGCGCGACAGATCGTGTAATTTTCATCATGTGATTCTCGTTTTTGCGCAACATTGCCGAAGCGAGCGGACGCCGCATGAAAGACAAGATAGTGAGACGCGATTGCGTAAGAACATCTCACTACCCATGTCTTTCAGGAGGAATCCGTAAATATTGAGAGCTGTATTCCCGATTTCGCATGCGAAAAAACGCGACCGCCACGTATCTATTTCTAATCGCGTGAACAAGATTTCGAAGCTTTCTTTGCGCATCAACAACGAAAATTCGGCATAAAATAGACTATACAAAAGACAAATCTCAAAAAATTGATTTGTCTTAAATAATTACATAAGAATATATATAAAAAATAATAAGAAAGACCTTTTCTTTAGATAGATATCTATTTTATTTACATATTGTCTACTTATAAAGAGAAATAAATGATAAAAATGTTTGTTTCGTTCAATTTACATTTTCTTGCGGAAAAACTTAAGGATTTTATCGCACTGTCTACCCTGCCTTCATAAATAACTTTCTTCAAATAGCAATGTAATTTCGAGAATGTATTGTGTACAGCCTTTTTTATGTCAAGTCTTCTATTATTTTTATCTTACAAGAGGATAAGAATACGAAAGGATAGGAAGTACGAATGAAGTACGAGAAACTTACGGAGATGTTCGCATTTCGAGTATGTTCGTCGGCCATATCGCGGGATCCTAATTGCCACATGTAAGAAAGTTTTTCTATTGTAGGACAGATAACATTCTCGATCGTGTCATTGTCAAGAAGGCCTCGTTTCATCAACATTGTCAGCGCGCTTTGGGCCATTTGTCGTACCTATAGAGAAAAAGAGTCTCAATATTTACATCGTTACTGATAAATACTTCGGTTTTTGTTTTGAGTATGTGTGCAAAACACGAGGCACGATTCACTTGCCTGATTGTCCTGATCGTTCAGATACTTCATCACGATATCAAGTAGGTAATTGCGGATAACATGGCCGAAGAGATGCGGTGCTTCGTGACAGATAATCGCCACATTTGGAATTTGCTCCACTAGGTCCGACCGTACCAAAGCATCTGCGAACAGAAAATGTATATTTGTAATACTTTTGAAAGCATAAAAGATCGTTTCTCTCGTCACGTATTCATTTGATAATTTTATTTCTAAGAATACAATCAGTTTCATAAAAAATCAGGACTTGAAATGTTAATGGAATTGAATTAACTAAATCGAACGTGAATAAACTCACTATATTTTCTTACTTTTTATTTAAATGATGTTTCAAAAGTGGACAACATATTATATGTCCTAAAAAATTGTTTTCTCTAAAAACTTCTAAAAGAACGTTATAAATAATTTCTAGAGAAAAAAATTTCTTTTGTTCACGATCGATTTGGTTAATATATACACAATATATAGATATACGGCCGATTCCGCGCTATCTCGCGTGTGTTTTTAGTGAGAAACATCATGTCTCTTCCGATTTCTTTTTTGAATTAATACATCTTTGATAAAAATCCAATATCGCAAATATTTTCAAAATCTCTTGAAGCTATATAAGAGTCGGAATTAATAATTATACGCACAAATTTTATAAAAAACTCAAGACACCGAGTTCGTTACATACTGCCCGAAATGAAGATTAAGATAAATCGCTTTTTTTTCCAGATTTACCTAGAGGCCATATTGTCGTGCTATTACGTATTATCACTTCTTGCAAGCTCGAGATCCACGCAGCGATATTCACAGAAGAATCTCGAAAGAAACTTCTTGAGATTTAGGCGTTTACTGAGGATTCGTGACGAACAATACGGAAGCAATGGCTTCTCGATAAGTTATGAAGGAGGGGGATGCTAGAAGCGGGGGTGCAGAAGCTTACATTGGGCCTTATGATAGGATCATAGGCTAAAAGACTAATTCGGTGGGGGAAAGAATTGGGGGTATATACGAATGAAATTCAGAGAAAGAGCGAGAGAGAAGCGAAAGTGATGTGTGTGCCATCTTGTGGACCATCCACATCCTTGAACATCCTTGAACTCATTTTTTCTCTCCTGTCTTTTCTGCTCCTCGCTTTTCAAGAAAAAATCTTGTCCTTGTTCATCGGCTTCTTCTCATTTTTCGTTTCTTTCTAGATTTTCCGAAGGGTCGCTGATGCGCGCCATATTTTCGCCCCTTTGGACGCTAGTAAGGCTATTAATCATTATCAGCGAAAACCTATTTTCCTTTCCCGCCTTTTCTGTCCAATGCGCATTTTTGTCCGATTCCAGGCTATGTCAAAAATATCCCGCGGCGGTATGTCAAAGATTTAGAGTCACCATGTTAGTAGTATTCCTCTACCCCATGCGAGATATGTGGGAAAAGATCTTTGTTAGACGTATATTTGAGAGAATTTCTTTTCGGAATTTTTATTTATTTCTTAACATATTTCTTACATGATTCGAGATTAATTAAATTCTAGAGATTGCGATAAAAAAATCAATGTTTTCATCGTAATTTGGTAATCAATTTTGATGATAGAAATACCAATAAGTTATTTTCTCATAATAACTGATTAGAATTCTTTTCTCGAAATTCTAAAAATATAATCATGTCTCTCATTGACAAATAGTAATAATGTAAAAAATATCAAGCATTGAGATGAATGTGCTTTTAAAAATTTTGTTATCGAGATTTCGATAACATTCAACGTAATATTTGAAAGATATAAAATTCCTAGTGTATGACAAATAAAACATAATAGAAATCTTATTTATTATAATTTGACAATAAATACATATATTCACGTATCCAATTACAAAAAGTAATTGTCGATCGTGAATTTATTATCAATTCTCAAAAAAATGTTTGAACCTTATTCGTTATTTATTTTTATCGCTTACGTTGTACGGTTTATTAAAAATAATGATTTATGATAAATTTATCGCTAATAATTGATAAATTTTTCAGAAATAAAATATCAGTTTCCGTAATAATGGAGATTTATCTCGGAAGACACATTAAGTCATACTAAGATAATAAATATATAGATTCTGCGATTAAAATAATTTCGTTGAAAGTACACTATGATGAAAATAATCTTAGTTTTTAATAAATATTTGTTTAAATAGTTCTAAGTAAATATTTACTAGAAACATATATTTATAAACATACACTGAGAAAAATAATCTGGTTGGATTAAACAGTAATTCTGGTGGAAAATGGACGAATCAGAATTTTCTGGTTATGTCTATTAGAATTCTAGCTGAACTAGAATTCTGATTAATATAATTATTCTGGTAAAAATAAGAATTCTAGTAGATTTTTACCAGAAATATTGTATCAATCAGAATTCCAATTATCTCAATTAGAATTCTAATAAATTTAACCAAAAATTTCTGATTCGTCCATTTTCAACCAGAAATTTTTTTCAGTATTCTTGATACAAAAACCATTAATTTCAACTATCATGTTTTTTATTAAGTAAATATTTATTTAATATAAGTAAATGTTTATTCACAATTCAATTTTACTCACTATTCAAAAGTAAGATTTAATCAACTTTTTTCAGTGTAGTTTATAAATTAGAAAACAGAAATACTTTTCTTATTTCATCGTACCTCATTCACAAATATCTATGTATAAAAATCAAGATGTGTCTTCGCGTGCTCGTAGCTAGGTTGGAGAACAGCCGAGATTTTGTACTAGCTTCGAGCCCTCTAGTTTCTAGCCAAAAGGTCAATGCACTCACTAAAAATTGGGGAGAGTCCGATTTCCTTTCATCGGGCGTATCCAAAAATATGTAAACGTCGAACAAAATGCATACGTGTCGCGTGCCCCGCGAGCCCTGAATCGATGCTGCTACACGTATTTCGTCCCCCTTCCACATGTTCCCCTATAGAAAAACACCAATGGTGGCACGTGTTCACAGGGCAAGATGTTCCGCGGTTCGCCCCTAAAAATAGCTGGTTAGGACACCGCCACCTTTGGGGTGCTGCACATCGAGACACACCCATCGCATCATCCCTCTTGTGTTTCACCATTTCTGGATGGATAACATGTACTACGTATTGAGACCTCGATTGGTCTCTCAACAGATTAGATTTCAAGCTGATTTTTTCTCCTCAGATATTGCGGAAGATGGAAGATCATTGGTTACAAATATTTATACAATAAGTTATGATATTAGATATTTGTGCACATTAAATTTTTTTCTGTGATCTAATTACTGTAATAAGCTCTTATATAACTTATACGTCATCAAAATACTTCCAAATTCTTAAAACCAATTTGAACCAATTCTTTGAGTAGAGATGAAAATATTAGCTTTCATCAAAATATATTGGCGTTTTTATTAATCTATTCTTTGTATTCTGCATTAAAAATATTTAATATAGATAATCGATCATTTGTTTCTAATCACGATTTATGATGAACTTTGAGCACATATTGTAAAAATATAAATATCGCTTCCTATGAACATGATCAATTTATTATCTTACATTTGTATCGCAATTTACTTTTATTCTTCTAAAATGTTATGCACAATGAAATGTTTAAAATATTTACTTTTTTAACTGTTCCTGAAAATACGCTTTTTTGTGTCTTTTCAAATTCGATAGAAATAATTGATGATTATATCTTACTATGTCAGACTCTTGATGAATTGTGAGAAAAATCAGGATTGGGAAAGTTACTCTGTAAAAATAATTAGTTCCAGTTTTTTTTCTCTCAGAAATTATCATTATAAATTACTTAAATTACAATCCGAAAAGCAACACATTACAGTCCTAATTACCTAAAAAGCGACGAGTCGTTACTTTTCTGTTAATTTTAGTAATTTTTGCATTGCTATTTTAACAAGAATTTGTATATATTTAGTTTATACATTTTTAACACTCTAAATTATTTTATTTATAATACTAAACTTCGATTATATACTATATATTGCTTATAATAAATTAATATATACATATGGAATAAAAATTATGATTATCAGAGATAAAGATATATTTCAATCACAAGAAATAATCATTCACTGAATTTATTTTACTTTTATTAATCCATATGTTGTAATAAGTTTGATATAAAGTAATTATTAAATTAGTTATTAATTAGCAAAAAAATGTAATTAATTTAAGATATAATTATAAATGGAAAAAAGGAACCAGAGTTAAGTTACTAAAAAAAAGTAACAACTGTAACTTCATTACAAGACTTATGAAGTAACGAAATATTTCTTAACCCTGTGTAAAATATACACAAAATTATAAAATACTTTTAGATATTTGACGCGTTTAAAGAAATTCTTTTGAAAAGAAAAGAGACCTGAATCGAACTAAACGCATCGGAAAAGAATATATCAGTTTACTACGTTTTCTGTTTCTTTAAAGCAACTCCAGGTAAAGATTTTGTCAGCTTACAAAAGACTTCGATAGGGTCGAATATTTCAAATATTTCGAAATATTTCAAGACATTTTTCGGGATTTTCATCATCTCAGCAGCGAAAAAAACTGCATCACTAAAAATGATGAATTTTTCTTTTCCTTATCCATAATCCTCAAATCTTCAAAATCCGTTTTTCACAAGTTGTGACACTAAACTAAAATTTTAATTGCTTTCTATATTTCAATGTGTATTCTCTTGTGTATTTAACATCGAATTCGTTTAGTTTCCTAATTTAAAAATATTTCCTATCAATAGAAAGTGAGAATTAGATAGTAGCATTTAATAGTGCTATAATCTATTTACACATTAATGTTTTTAACTCATACTACATAATTGAAAATAAACAAGAATAAATTATCGTGCGATTCTACCGTAAATAATGAAATAATGCGTACACCGATAGATTGCCATGATTGTCATCTTAAATATCAAGAGGTGCCAGAAGGATGCGTCTGTAAATCCTGGTACCAGCATACGCTACGCAAGATTTCTTCGTAGCCAGAGATGGCGATGTTTAAATTAAGAACGGAGTGGGTTTACGTCTGGGATCGGGGGCTGTGCCCTCTCGTATAAATATCGCGGCGGCTTAATGCTATATCCTCGAATCCATGACTTCCGGCATCGTGGCGCGTGCCATACCGGAAGCGAGGGCACATCGTCCTCATCTTTCGTCGTTGCTTCTAATGATAACGCTTACTTTTCGCCGCACCATCTTGCCCTCTCCTTCGACCCCAAATGAAAACGACTCATGCCCCTGTCTTTCCCCTAAGAAACAGCCCTGATACAGCTGGTTGCTAATATTTATACGTTTCCTGTGGCAACACGTTACTTAAGCGACCTCCCTCCCCCATTCAAGGAGACATGCCCAATTTTGTAGTGAAACACAAGACATTATTTCGGTTAAGGAAGAATTATGTGCGACAAATTTTGATACCCATAATTGAGTATCTTGTAAATGTTGCTTAAATATCTGACTTTGATGATGCGTCTTTACTTTTTGAAAATATAATTTCTCGTGATATATGATATACTTGTACAAAATGTGAAAATTTAGCGGGATAGATTTTAAGATATTTGACTATCTTTACACATTTTATTAAATTTCGTTAGGAGTTCGTATACTGCCTAATATTAACGTTTTCTGGATTAGAACGAGATTATTTGAACAAATCCCGGTTTAAAAAATTCAATTTCTAGCGAAGCGGCATTATTTTAATACAAAAAGGAGAATTACGTGGCAAGCTTTAAAGCTATTATCGATGCTATGCTTGAAGTTTTTGTGAAGTATTGGTCACAGAGATTAGAGTAGACAGTGAAAACGTAACGTTGTGTGTATAATTTTAGTAGTAACGCGAAAGAAGAGTATCTAATGACCTCGATCGTGTCGATACAAGAGAGAATTTGAACTTTTTGCACATAATTCTTTGCACCATAAACATCACAGAATCGAGAAGTTTCGTTAACATTACAGCTATCGAATAAATATATTAATAATGCTTTCGTTTGCAATCGATATATTACGCAGCTCAAGATTATTTTGTTCATGATGCTATATTTTACGATTGCAATAATTCTTAATTTTAGTAAATAAATTACGTCAATTGTGTAAGTTTAAACATAAAGACAAACAATAAGAATGCAAAATAAAAAGCGTAAACTATACAATATGATTAAAAAGTAAGAATTTTAACAATTAATAACCACATCTTTGCTTTGACATGCACGAGTGGTGCGAAGGATTTGTCTCAGAAATGAACATTTTCAATCCTTCCACATCAAACGTATACAAAGGAGCAAAAAAATGTGCAGCAATGAATTTTTTGTGATTCAATATATGATATATATTGTTCTTGATAATATATAAAGAAATGTTAGCATGTAAAAAAATTAAGAAAAAAAAGCTGAAATTTGCGTCATCGTACAGTGCAGCTTATTTTGTTAGAAACAAAATCGATATTATGTAAAGCAGTAAAATTATGACAGGTGGCGTTTAATAAAAAATAAATTTTTATGAGAAATACATAAAACTTTTCAAGAAAATATTAATGTGAATAAAATAAGCGTATATGAAAGCTTTTTAGGCTGTTTTTTTACAGATTTACAAGTTTTGTAGATGTTACATTTATATCAGATACTGCAATTTGCAAATAATTTAAAAAAAAAAGTGCACTTCAAGGCTAGTGTTCAAATAATAATCATACAATGCGACTTACCATTATCGTCGATAACAAGTTGCACAAGTTGCATGACCTCTTCGACAATCAACGTTATTTTGTTATTAACCGCTGCGCGAAACATTTCCACCAATATACGCCCAACCATTTGTCTGCAACAAAAAATCAGAACCACGATGTTAAATCATTGCCAGGTATTCTGCGTAATATTATCGATCGATTTGCATCTTTACGACAAGATGTAGAGTCCTAAATTGGTTCGCGCGATGAAATACATTTGATTAATAGTCTAAAAAAAAACATGTTAATGTTATCTATGCTAACGTTAAATTTCGCAACATTAGCTAATTGGAATCGATAAATCTATCTCTCTATTGAAATTGCATATTTTTACGGAACTAATTTAATTTTATTAATAAAAATAATCGCTATGAAGTGTAAACGACGAATAGTAACTTTAGGCTGCTGTTTTCAACAGTAAGTGGATAGAATACGTAACGGAATTTTCCAATGTAAGTCAACCCATGGTGTGTTTGACATTCACATATTCGCTTTCTAAGATATGTTTGCACTCCACTCATACATCATCTCACTTCTTCAGGCAATCATTCTTTTCTCTAATATTGCTCGACGTAGTCAACCGATAGTAGTTCCTTATTTCTTACCAATAATCACATCACTAAGAAAAATGGACTTGGATTAAATAGTAATTCTGATAGAAAATGAACAAATCAGAATTTTATGTTAAATCTATAATTAGAATTCTCATTGATATTCTGGTAAAAATAAGAATTCTAATAGATTTTACCAGATATAGATTGTACTAACCAGAATTCCGATTATTTCAACTAGAATTCCAATCTAACCAAACAATTCTGATTCGTCCATTTTCAATTTTTTTCAATAATGTATCGTCTCATTCGATCTCAGACACATTTTTGATAGGTTTTTTCTACACTATAATACAATCACCGCGAATAATTGTTGTTGAAAGCTTTCTCTAGATCAATTAATTATTTTAAATTAATCTAGCCTATATTAATAATACAAAAGAGTTCTTTTATATTAATTTTACGTGTAGTGTTTCTTTGTAGTGTTTTCTATGTGCTTATAGGGGAATTCTTTATAGGTTGGACACCCTTAGCATTTTTGCTCATAACTCAGATGAGAATCAACATATCATATTGATATCAAGATACTGTCTGAAAGCTGAGGTTAATAACTACATTGTGGACAAAAAAAATCATTGGATTTAGTGGATTTTTTTTTATAGTCAATTCAAAAAAAGGCTTATAAACGACCCCTTCAAATTTTTTAATGTAGGTTGGACACCCCCTCAAAAAATGCTAAAATGCATAAAAATTTAAGTAAAAACAATGTTTACAAAATTTCTTCAATTTTTTCAATTTCTTCAATTTATTAATTGGTCTCAGTTGATTTGAACATAAAAAAATGAAAATTTTAATGAAATGACATCACATTGATATTAGTCCATATAGGAATCGCAATTTGGGCACGTGTAAATGTTATAACGTATATCGGCACATTTTGTGAACGACTATATTGCATGTATGGCACTTTATGGAGTTATTTTTGGTGAGTTTGTCAGGCATTTTTTTTTGAGCAAATCATCATCTAACCTAATCCTAACTTTGAACTCAATTTGGAAAAAAGTCACCGAAAATTTCATTAAAATGCAATAAAAACACTTTTTATTTCATTTAATAAGAATTCCGAACATCAAAAAATCATAAACAATTGCGTCATATCGTGAAAAATGAAAAAAAAAGGGTGTCCAACCTACAAAATTGTTGACGTTTAGAAGTTGAAAAAAAATTCAGTTCATGATTTGTTCGGAATTTTCTTTACATTATGAAAATACATAAAAAATGGAGCACAGTACATATATTCACCTTAAATTTTCGATGAAAATTATTCAATTTATAACCTTAGTAAAAAATAGGAATCTTAATTTTTACTTTTTTTTCGATGTTTTTTTCACAATTTGTTTGGCACAGAAATCTGTGGCGCGTCTTTTCGCTCCAAAATCACATAAAAAGTTTAGTATTTTAGAGACAATGACAGTCGGAGGAATTTTGGTGTTTCCACTGCAAATATTCGAAATGTCAAGGGGTGTCCAACTTACAAAGAACTCCCCTATATAATAAAAATTAATAAAGCTAAGAAGATTATATTTTGTTTTGCCTAATATATTTAAAGCATTATATTTTCTGCAAAAGTTGGAGACGCAATAATTACGTAAAGAAATGAGTCTAGCGTTAAATTACTAAATTTTGATGTTCATAAAAATTTCGATAATTAAATATATAAATACAACATGATTTAATCATCAATCTCAAGAAGATAGGAATCTGCGAAGATACTGAAACAAAATAATAATAAATATTGAGAAGCAACATGTGTCTACCTTGACAACTGTGCGCATGATATACTCAATGTTGAGGTGCTAAAAGGAAAATATAAGAGCAAACGCCGTAAATTCCAAGACAGTCGATTATCTTCATCAATTATTCATTTCACATTGTCTGCGTATTTCGGCGCATTTGGCTCCGTAAAATTTCAGAGAACTCGAATAAGTTCGATAATTAAATACATAAACCAAGTTAAGTTTCACGGCCATCTTCTCGAAGTTGCGAGGCATAAAGGAAAAAGGCGAAGGAGAAGAAGAAAATACCAAGTATCGAGGCAAACAAGCATCAGGACAAGTACGACAAGGAAAACGAGACAACGTTTGCGGGCAGCGCACCATCATAGCAGGCCATGAAGGCGGCGGCCGCCCTCCACGATGAGTGGAATCGAAGACGAAGAGCAGGAAGTGGAAGACGAAGTATCGCCGTCGTGTAGTTCGATCACGTCGCTACCCTTCCCTACCCGTACTCCTACGTGCCCTTTCCCGTTCGGTGTAACTTCACCCCACCGCGATGTCGGGGGACCCTCCCCTCTTGCAAAGGAGATGCGAGAATGCGCGCGAGTGGGGTCGAGCGTTGGTGCTACGGACGAGATAGAGAGGGCGGTGGCGAAGCGTTGGCGGTGGTGGAGGCGACACCAACGGAACATCGTTGACGGTGCCCCACCAGATACGCAGCGGCGCATCGCCGAGTGGGGCAGAAGCGTTCTCCAAAGTAGTTGGAGAACGCGCGACTAAACGGTACCGCCCGTGAACGCCTACCATCCTGGCGCAAACATGGCCGCCGACCGCGGCAGCGGCGATGACGGCGGTCGCAGCGACCACGATGACGACGTCGACGAAGGCGAGGGAGAACGAAGACGGTCTTCCCTGTGGAATTTTCGGGAGTAGGCGCGCGCGCGCGCGCGGCCACGCTTCGCGGTTCTTCGCGTGCGGAAATAATTCCTCCCCGGTATACAATGTATGTGTACCCTGCTTCCAGGCGCCCTCTACTCACCTGTATCCTGTAGAACGATGACTTAGGTTCATTTTATCAGGATCCAGACACCCTCTGGCCCAAAATGAATTGAAGTACGAGTGCCGACACTTCTCTACGGCCTACCTTGCGCATGATCGCTGTAGTTTGCGAAGATCGATAAAGAACACGGCGTTTTCTTCCTCCTCCTCTTCTCACGCGCGAGCGATATTGTAGTTGTGTACACATATACATTTTATATATATATATTTATATACATAATATATGTGTACAAGGGAGGACCGATTTTAAGTATCGCTATGATTGACGTGGACTTCTTCTGTTGTATCGTAATATCGATGTGCTAAGTCATGAAGGAAAGAAACACGCTGGAGATTCAAATTTGTATTTCAGAAATCAAATGTTTACTGTAAAGTTGTCAATAAAAAAATGCACACTATCCTTTTATTTTACTGCTGCTAGCTAACTTTTTGATTAGTAATTGGTGTAATTGGCAAAATTACACCAGAATGATACTTCACATTAAGAAGATAAAGCTTTATTTTTTCGTTAAATGCGTTAAACTTTATATTTGTAATGGACAAAGAGAATAAAAAATTACTATTAGTAGTAATTAATAATAATTAGTTTACCAAAATTAAAATATGATAAAAAAAATGTTTCGTATAATTTTACTCTTAGTAATAAAGTAGAAACAGAATAAAAATGTAAATTTTCCAATAATTAAGGACCGCCATTTTGTAGTTAAATGCGCCAAAGTGTCTGGCTGTGACCGATATTTTAAGTTAAAAAAATAATCAATAATTAATCTTTTGCTGACGTTAAAAATATGTTCGATTTATAATCTAAAATAACCTTGACGTATTTTTAATTGTGACTTTCTTTGGTTAGAAAAAATAACTGCGAAATTGATTTTCTTTCAACAAAACGTAATATCCGACAAAAGAAAAATATCATCTTTTTTCCATTCAAAGATCGTTTTGTATAGAAATAATAAAAATAAAAAAATAGAAAAATACATCTCGTTTACAAATATTTCTTTGTAAATCAAAAAACCCCTGCTGGCATTTCAAATGAACCTTTTACGGTTACTTTTTTGAAACTTCTAGTCAAACAGCGATTTCCGCACGAAACATAATCTAATACGCTTTTATTGCTCTGTAGATTTATTAGGTTCTTTTTAAACATCCATTTTCCACAATCCTTTTCCCTTTGTCACCGATGTCCTTTTCCTCTCTGTTCGAACTCAGACATTTCGATGGTCTAGTGTTTTATTCAGAGACAAATGTACTAAGAGAAAACAATATAGTGAAGGAAAATGCAAGAGCAAAATGGCTCTTAAGCCTGCAAGGATATTAACCAAGATATTCTTTAGTCATGCTAATAAAACTAATAAACTAATAAACACGTAGGTAGATGTTGCGCACAGAAAAAAAGAAGCGCAGGGATAGTTTCTCATTGAATGGAAACGAAACAAATGCAAAGAAAACTGAAAGAATCTCGGATAGTTTGAATTTAAGGATGTGAAATCAATTATGACTATTCATCATAAAATTTCTACAGAAATTGAAGTAGACAGAAGATATAGTATCTCTACGGAAATCCGTAATTAGAGAAAAAGCGTTTCATATCTTGTTTGATGAGCGAGTGTAATTCTTTTACAATCGAAGAAAAGGTAGAATTGCAGCATATTAACTTTTAGAAAACGAGGATTTATTTTTGAACTTTCACAGTTTTGTCTGAAATAGATTTGTAACTTAAGATTTGTTATAATTCTTTATTTTATTGTAATGGTTGCTTTAAAATATGACATTGTTTCAATGCCATTATAGTGGCTTTCTCGAAAAGAGATTAAATGTTACAAAAGGAAAAAAAAGAGCGATAGGATTAGGAAAAAAGTGTGCTTTTCTTTATTTAAAATGAATGAATACTTGGGATCACCTCCCATATTATCTCGAACTTTTCTTTTCAACACCTGTCTTAGCACGTAGTATTCTCTTGGAAATATTCAGAGGATTTTAAACTTGTACATAGCCCGATAAGATCGCATTGTTTTTGAATTTTCGAGTAGTGTAGGAAGCTGAACAAGTGCGCACGAGACGCGGGAGAGAATTCTTGTGACCGCTGAGATAAAACGGCCATCACGATAAAATTCGTTAATTGAACATTTTTCTAATTAGAATACAATTTCGTTTCCCGAACGAAATTATTTTCATATATTAACTGGAAACAACAAATATAATAGGCGCATTATTTATCTTTACAATACAAAAGAATTCCTGTAAAATTGTCGAATCAAAACGTGAATTGCAAGATTCATGAAACGTTGACATTCCAAGAATGAATCTGGACACGGAAGAAACTAATAATCTTTTTATAGAAAAGACCCATGGAAGTCTCAAGAATATTGTCAAAACAAATTTTTCATTAAGATTTTTATAGAAAATTATTTTCAAAAGTATTACTTCGCAAAATCTTTAAAATTACGATGTCTTGACATGAAAATTAAAAATAATTAAATATCAAAGGATTAAATGTTTCTGTCTGTATCATACAATATTCTTCATAAAATAAGAAGTAATTTTTTACTGCATCACATCTCACATTTAGTATCACTAATTTACAGATACAAAATTTTAATAATATATATAACTTTTTAACATCAATCTTTTTTTCGATATAGTTCGATCGGTTAGTTTCGATTTGCATAAACGTATCCCAAATATATTAAGAAGTTATGAGAAAGAGAGAGAGAGAGAGAGAGACAGAGAAAGGTGAAAAGAGAACAAAAAGAAACAAAGAATATTAAGATCTGCTGACTTTCTCTAATCTTTCCATGCAAATTTGCGATACTGGAAAGAAGATCGAACGGTATGTCGTAAATCTTAAACGAGATACAATATACGCAGCGAAACTATGCGGCGGTCTTGTCCGATGGGCATCAGGTCGATCGGACAGACATGCGATTCGCGGGCGACCAGTTTTGCGGAGCCGTTCAACAACGCGGCTTTCCGTCTCTTCCTTTCACCCGTGCGGAGACGTTGAAGGAAAAGAGAAGGGAAAAGAAGATGAAGAAGAAGAGAAAACAAGAGAAAAAGAGGGAAGAAGAGTGAGAAAGAGAGAGACATTGAGTCTGGTAGCGGACTCTCCGTTCTACGAAGGGACTATAGAGAGAAGGAATGTTGTTGTTGTGCCGGGAAGCGTTTGCACCGACGAAGGGGAGCGGTGGGGTGAGGTGCGGTGATATGACCGGCGGCGTGGAAGAACCCGATGAGGAGAGGGAGGGAAAGAAAAAAAGAGAGAGAGAGAAAGAGAAAGAAAGAAGGTCCGAACGAGGGAAGCAGAGGAAGAAAGAGATGGAATGATAAGGGGAAGGAAAGAGGGCTGGTGGAACGGGATCGAGAGAAGGGGAAGACGAAGAGGGTGGTGACGCGCTGGAGGGGAAATGAAGTCAATGCACCGCGGGGGAATGCAACGCGCGCCAAGCAATACGGGGCCCTACGTCAGAGAGTACATTCTACCGCACTTTACGATGCACCGTTCTTCTCTCTCTCTCTCTCTCTCTCTCTCTCTCTCTCTCTCTCTCCTGATCACTATGGACGCACAT